>Ga0180433_10001524_pt1 | contig 38517 bp, 35 predicted proteins | sample SS_ome_8_FD_132980 | JGI IMG/M metagenome (GOLD analysis project Ga0180433, IMG submission 132980) | Hypersaline lake sediment archaeal communities from the Salton Sea, California, USA - SS_1_D_1 metaG | ecosystem: Environmental > Aquatic > Non-marine Saline and Alkaline > Hypersaline >... | reverse complement strand
TTCACTTGTATGCCTTGGTATCACAAGCATCTCCGTGTTTTCGCGACCAAACCTGGTAAGAAATGCGGGCTAAAACGTCTTTCCTGCGTCGCGATTTGTTTTTCATATGGACGGGATGGATCGATATGATATCAATCTCTCAAACAAAGGATGTATAAACCATTCACCGGAATTATCGTCTAAAAGGGTGATGGTAATCTTCAATCGTATGGTTTCATGCGACGTACATCGAGAAGGAGGAATATGTGAAATCACCGGCACACTTCATACCGGCGATCATGGTAATGTTCGTGGTATCTATGCCCACGTCCGCACATCCTTTGCGCGGGCTCGATTTCTTACGTGAGAATCAGGATGAGCTGTCGATTACTGATGAACAGTTCGATGAAATTGAAGAAATTCATTATTCGGCACGGTCCGATGAGATCGAAAAACGGGCTCAACTGGAACGGGCGGAGCTTGAATTCCAGAAAATCATGGAATATGACAACCCCGCCGAACATGACGTAATGAAAGCATTCGAGCGAGTTGCAACGGCTCGAATGGAACTCGAAAAAATCTCTATTCTACGCCGATTGAACGTGAAGCAGGTTCTTAGTGATGAGCAGGAGCGTGAATTGCAACGACTCATGAGATATCGGAAACCACGTATGCATCACGAGCCGCGACAGAGACGATAACCGCGCGGGGCAGGAGTGGAAGCGGTAGGCCACCCTGCCCTGTTTTCATGGTAATGGTCGTTTTTGAACAGCACTCCGCGGATAAATCCCTGTTATCTGGGAAGTCGAATGGAATCTTCAGTCATCCTCACAATCACCCTGTTTTTCCATGAACTCCTGGAATGACATTTTTCGTTTATAACAACCGTCTCGTACATACGCGAGTATGTGTTTGAACACGTCCGCTTCCACATATCCGGGTACGATTGTTATCGCCGTACCATCGCTGTCAAAGAACGCGATGGAGGGGAATCCGCGTACGCCCATGGCACGGGTGAATTCAACATTGTTAAAAGAGGTGCCCTGGTAGTTGACCACTGAATTCGCGTCTTCCGCATGTATGCGCGATAGTACGAAATCTTCGTTGAGGATTTGACTGACTTGTTCCTCTTTGAATGTTTTCTCATCCATGACTTTGCACCAATGACACCAGTCCGTGTAAAAATCCACGAGAAAAGGTTTTCCCTCTTCCATGGCTTGATTCGATGCATCATCAAAGGAGAGCCATTCCAACTCAACGGCTTCTGAAGGAAATATAAAAGCGCTGACCAGAAGTATTGTTAGTATGACCTTTTCATTCACGTGTTCACCCCGTTTGTTTCTTCACCGTATGTGGATATAGAAATGGATTTCCGATGCGAATAAAGGTATGTTAACACGACGATTTATGAAACCGTTCCCGAATTAACACGTGCACAGATACGCTTGTACGTCGAAATAATGTGAATCCGCTATCCACTTTTCTTGCCTGACAAGGATGTTTTCCGTGAAAATACAGAATACCAAAGCGGCCATGACGGAGTCGAATCACGACTGGCTCTACGACAAACTCGCATGTCCGGCATGTTTCGGGGATATTCACTTTACAAATAGTCACGCGGGTGAAATGACATGCACCGGATGCGGCAAAAAATTCGGGTGGATCGAAGAGATCCCGGTCCTATTGGATTCCGAGCGTTCCGATCCCGGTATTGAACGGCTCTCCGCCATCTGGAATAGCGCGGCTCCGGTCTGGAGTTCCATGATTCAAAAGCCCCTCGCAGTGTTTCGTGCCGCGGAATATCCGATCCTCGATGCGCTATCAGGGGATATCCTTGAAATCGGGTGCGGGGATGGTCGTTTATTCCCTGAATATCACCAGCGGGATTGCCGCGTAATCGGTCTTGATTTCGCACCGGCCATGCTACATAAAGCATCGCAGTTCGGATTTCCGTTACTGCTGGCGGACGCACATAGAATACCACTTCGTGAAGACTCAATGGACGGGATCATTGTTCCGTTTTCCACGATTCGGTACCTCGATTACCCGGAGTTTTTCCGTCAAGCGGCACGCGTTCTCCGGGGAGGTGGCGTAATGGGACTGACCGCATGGAATCAATGGTATAATTTCCGGTATCGATCACGGGAGACAACTGATTGGCGGTCAGGCCGGGATGTTGAAAGCATACGGGAACTCATTGATCCTCTGGAAGAAGCAGGGTTCTCTATTAAATCCATATTCGGCGTCTTTTCATTTCCTCCGTGGCTCCCACTCCTCAGGCGTATATGTTTTCGTTTACCGGGAACTACCGGAGCTCGACTATCCAGGGATATCGTCATCATCGCACAGAGGACCAATGACACGTAAGGCCCTGCTTCTCTGCGCCGGACACGGTAGTCGACTCTGGCCGCTTTCGGCAGTACGCGCCAAACCGGCGGTGCCATTCCTGGGAGTACCGCTGGTTCGTCGACTCGCTCTTTCCCTCATTCACAGCGGTGTTGATCAACTTGCCGTTAATCTTCATCATAAACCGGAATCCGTTATCAAAGCTCTGGAGGGTGTTTCCGTCATGTTTTCGTATGAGGATCATCCTCTCGGAACGTCCGGTGCTCTTCATCCACTCCGGGATTTTTTCGGGAATGATCCTTTCTGGACCGTGAATGCGAAGATCTCAGTTCCTTATATGCCACCTTCGCGAGAAATTTCGTTGAACGATACGGAAATACTCCTGGCGTTCATGATCCGCGGAGAACGGGATGCTCCCTACACCCGTGTGGTACTGACGGATGATGAAGGGATGTTCACGGGATTCGCGTCGCATGATTCCCACGATGGGACAGGATTTGTATTCACGGGAATCCAGTATCTTACTCCCGATATCTGGTCATATCTACCATCTCCCGGTTTTTCTCATTTTCCCGCCGTGTATTCACGTATCTGGGAGGAAGGATTCCATACCGCGGCCTCCGTGATGGATATGTCCTGGCTGGAGTTCAGTACGCTTGATCGATATTGGCAGAACAACATCAGAAGCGGCGGCGATTCTCCGGAGTTTTGGGGAAATGGGGTACGTGTCGAACGGGTGGAATCGGTAACCGAAAGTATTCTCTGGGACAATGTGACAGTAGAAGCCGGGGCACGCGTTCATGCGTCCATAATCGCCGATGGCGTAACGATCAAACGAGGGAGATGTGTGGAAGGTTCCGTTGTGGTTCCATTGTCATCAGTCGAGGGAGATCCCAGGGTCGAAGTAATGGATGACACTGGTATTGTTTCTTTTGGAGATGCAGATTATTGAGATACGTACTTAGCAAACTGACAGTACCATGACACCTGCCGAGCATCAAGTCACCGGAATCCGTATTGCGGCTCAGAGATTGAATTGTTCGGTTGAATCCATGGAGTTTCTCACGGGAGATGTGTCCCATCGCCGTTATATACGGTTGCATTCGGATTCCGGAACCCGCATCGCGTGTTGCTATCCCGAACCATTCAATTTAGCAGAGTCGGCATCCGGGCGATTCAGACGGCTGCGCAGCGAAGACTCGGGTATTCATCTGACATGGGCAAGCGATCCTCTGGCATTTATCGAGAGTACGGAATGGTTCAGCCGTATAGGGATTCCGGTGCCTGAAATTTACGATGTATACGATGATCTTGGTATCGTCATACTACAGGATATAGGTGATGTATCCCTGCAATCAATTATTCACTCCAACGCGGATGAAATAGAATCGTATTACCTGACTGCATTGTCATATATCGACAGAATTCAGGAGAGTAGTCATCGTATAAATCATCGTGACATGTTGGCGCGATTGCTGAAACTCGATGCGGAGAAACTCGGAGATGAGCTCGAGTTACTGCTTCGTGGTATCGGTTCATTTATACCTGAGATACGAGATAAATTCGATGAATCCGAACTCCGTACGGAATGGCGGATGCTTGCTGAACTCGCCGCTCCTGAAACGCCCGTGCTCTGTCATCGGGATTATCATGCACGAAATCTATATATTTTTAAAAATACTCTTTTCGTGATAGATCATCAGGATCTTCGAATGGGGCATTTCGGATATGATTGCGCGTCGTTGTTGTATGATCCATACGTATCATTTACTTGTGACCAACGGGATCGTCTGCGGGATACACGCGGTTCTTATTCGATGGATCGATTGGCGCCGGTGATAATTCAACGTTTGCTAAAAGCCGTCGGAACGTATATTAATGAGGTAAATATGCGTCGAAATGTCGGATTTCTTCGATCAATATCGACGGCGACCGGCGATATTAAAAAGTTCTTCGACAATGATATGATGGTAGGAATGCCCATAACCGTATATCTCGTTGACGCCATTCACGAAAGAGTAATCACGTTCAAGCCTGAATAAACGGGGGTTAGGTACGAATGGAGATGTAGATCCATCTCCACACGATAAAATGGGAGGATTACTATATGGTATATAATACAAGGCGAGTCGGCGACCTGCTTGTGGAACACGGGTATGTAACGAGAGAACAGGTTGAAGAATGTGTCGCGGAACAAAAACCCAACAAGAGTAAGCTCTGTACGGCTCTAATTGAGAAGGGATATCTATCAGAGCGTGATCTTGTTCACTTCGTGGCAAATCACCTCCGGGTTCCATACATGGATCTCGATGGATACGAACTGGATATAGAAGTCATAAAATACATTCCGCCCGAATATGCGAAGAAGCATCAACTGGTCCCCGTTGACAGAATGGGAGGAATGCTCTCCATTGCCGTTGTCTACCCGTTGCGTGACGATGTGGTTCAGGAATTGGAAAACATGACGCGTCTTACCATCAAACAGGTTGTTTGTCCAAAAGGTGAGATTGATCGCGTTATCAGGAATTATTATGAACTTACCCTGCCCGGATTGCGACAGGGATTGTAGAAGCGAAGACCATCGATGAGTCCTCTGGGTATCGGCAGGTTGCTCAAAGGGCGATCGTTAACCGTCGAGGATCTGCGCTCCAAAGTCAAGAATCAGGATGACGGGTGGGAAAAGATACTCCTATCTTCTCTGAATCAACGTGATCAGGAATTGCGCCTGGAAGCAATACGACTTTCCAAACATCTGCCCCCCGAGGATGTTGCTGATTCACTGATGGGTTTGTTGCGGGAGCAGGATGTTGACGTCGTGGTGGCGACGCTTTCAGCGATTGGTGATCTAAGGATCGAATCGGCGCTGTCGGCGGTAACCGGTCTTCTCGGGCGTCATGAGCAGCAGATCAAACAGGAAGTGGCACGATGTCTTACTCGTATCGGTGGTACAAAGGGCGCGGCCGCTATTCGTGAACTTCTTGACACACCCCGTCTTCCACAAAGCTCGGAAGCAACCATACGTGATCTCGGTGTAACGGCGATTCCGTCCCTGATGTCGGCATTGATGGACGGCAGGCGATGGGTCCGGCAAAACGCCGCGGTTCTGCTGGGACTCGCGGCGGATAAACGCGCCGTGCCCTCGCTCATGGTTGCACTTAATGACAATGATGCCGGAGTTCGTGTGGCTGCGGTGGAGTCACTTGGTCGTCTCGGTGGAAAAGATGCCGTGGCGGGACTCATGGCGGCGTTGGAGGACGATGACGAACGGGTACGAATACAGGCTGCACAAGCTCTTGGCAAGGTTGGAGACGAGATTGCCGTAGTACCATTAATTGCCTTGTTTACCGATAGTGTTCGAAAGGTCAGGGATCAGTCGGTGAAAGCGCTCGTTGATATAGGCGAGCCCTCGGTTCCCGCCCTTGTACGAGGATTGAATGAGAACGATGTACGTATGCGTGAGTACTGTGCAAGAACTCTGAGCGTATTGAAGTCGCCTTCCACATTTCAACCACTCATTGATATTCTCGAGGATAATGACTGGAGTGTCCGCCGGTATGCAGCTGAAGCACTGGGAAAATTGAACAATACGGATGCCATACCCTATCTGCTGGGAGCGCTGGAAGATCCCATCGATTTCGTCCGTGAACGGGCTCAGCAGGGTCTCGATACACTGGACCCAACCGGGGAGTTACGCAGGCGCTACAAACCGGTGCGGCGTAAGAAATGGACCAAGTATGAAAAAGCGCCACCACGAACGAAGGTGTCGGAGAAACAAGAGGTCGGCGCAATGGATATGGATGTCGCGGAGGCGTACACCGTTCTCGGTCTCGGTTTGGATGCAGATCGCGGTACGGTTCGAAACTCCTGGCGCCAGTTAATGAGGAAATATCATCCGGATGTCGTAAGGAATCTCCCTGATGAGGAACGTCTCAATGCCGAAGAAGAGGCAAAACGCGTAAATATTGCATACGAAGTTCTTATGAAAGAACTCCGTGAATAAGCCGTACCTCCACCAGCATCTACTTCTCCTGCACCATGGATAGAACAGCGGTTATTACCGCAGGTCCTACCCGCTCCCGGTTGGATGCTGTCCGATTTATCATGAATACTTCAAGCGGCGCCCTGGGACGTGTACTTGCAGAGGAAGGGCTTTTACGGGGATATGACGTCCATCATCTTCACGGGCCGTTTTCTCTTCTGCCTCGACTCGATAAACGAATGTCGGGAAGTCTTTTTGCAACCGAAATCTCCTGGATTGATGAGTTGCTCCCCGCCCTTCGTACCACAAGTATGGCCATAAACCCGACGGTTATCTTCCACGCGATGGCTGTTCTCGATTATTTACCGGATACGTCATCACTGACAAAACGGCCTTCAGGTACATCGTGGGAAATTTCTCTCAAACCCAATCGAAAGATCATTGATCTGCTACCGGAGATTTTTCCCGGTTCGACGCTCATCGGATTTAAGCTGGAAACACGTATTTCACAGGAATGTCTGGTGGAACGGGCCGGAAAACTCGCTCGACGAAGCAATGCAGAGCTTGTTGTGGCAAATCTGTTGGAATGGGTCGACGGTGATTCTTACAGGTGTATCTTGGTTGACAGAGATGACAATATCATTGAATCCATACGCGGACGGGAAGAACTTTCACGGTTCCTCTGGAATTTCATTGAATCATTCCGAACATGAAACAATATCCGTGGTTATTGAAACACCGGATATCTAACGAATATGATCGCAGGAGCTCGTCATGAGTACTCAACAATCGCAACACAGCCGTAAAATCGTACTGGGCGTAACGGGAAGCATCGCCGCGTATAAATCGGCTCACATAGCGCGCCTGCTCATCTCCGAACATTTTGATCCGTGGGTGGTACTAACCGCGGCCGCGGAGCAATTTGTTACCCGGCATACGTTTTCGGGATTGACCCAAAGACGCGTATACGTTGACCTATTTGAGGAATCACCTTCGGATCGTCCACCTCATCTTCTGATTCCCGAACATGCACGTGCTGTTGTCGTAGCTCCGGCAAGCGCGGACTTTCTCGCACGTGTAGCGGCGGGATTCGGCGATGATTTGCTGTCTTGTGTATGCCTGGCGGCTTCATGTCCCATTATCATGGTTCCAGCTATGCATACCGCCATGTGGATTAATCCAATTGTTCAGCGGAATGTGTCATATTTACGATCCGTAGGCTACCACTTCATAGGTCCTGATGAAGGAGATCTTGCCGGGGGAGACGCCGGGAAAGGGCGCATGGTCGATCCCCTTGAAGTAGTGGATGATCTTAAAACCCTCATTGTCAACTAGCCCATTGCGCTCATTTCCAGTAATGCTCCGTGGTATTGATTCGTCTACGGGATTCAAATCGGTATCTCGGCGAGAGATTAACTCGCATGGAAGCAGGTATAGACGTATATCGGGTAGTATTTCTAATATATTTTTAGGAGTGTCCCTCGCAACTATTAGTCTGCTCTCATGCGATACATCACAACGACTCGAACCATATCGGATTTTTGTTGCCGGCGCACGCGATACACAATCCGACCTTTTTCTTTTTAATGGAAACGGAACTAAATTGCGGCAATTGACCGACACTCCGGATCGAGCGGAAATGTGGCCGGTTTCAACCTCTGATTCCGAGCGGATATATTTCGAAGCCCGGAATGTGTTGAACAAAGAAATAATGTTATGCAGTCTGGATCTGGAGAGCGGGAACGAGGATACACTATACGGTCCCGTACCCCCGGGCGAGTTGTGGTTTGCCCTATCCCCGGACGCACGATACATGGCGTATGTCGTTTCTGAAACCACTCATACCTCACTCCGTATCCGCAATATATCCAGTGGACACGAGCGGAGTTTTTATGAAGATGAATGTCGGCTCATACGACCCTCATGGTCTCCGAATTCCCGACTGATCGTCTGCCAAATACGGTGCAATCATGAGAAACAGTGGGATCTTGCCTTGATCGATATTAAACGTGGTCGGATAAGTCGATTTACCGATACGCCCGATATGTCGGAATTCAAGGCACGGTGGTCACCCGATGGATCATCAATCCTCACAAGCAGATTCAAAGGAAGTGACAGAACCAAAGTCCACCTCGTCGTGATCTCAACAGATAGAGCGACCGTTGAAGATACATTCGGTAAAGCAAACGATCGAATAGTCTCCGCGGTCTGGTCAAATACCGGTAATCTTATCGCGGTACGAGAACGACCCCTTCCGCTGTCGATACTCCTTTGGCCCACGGGTAACCTTACATCGCCTGCGGAAGAAAAGCGTCTTGAAGAAAAGTGGAAACGCGGAAGAGCAGTCTGGTCTCATGATAGCAAATACATCGCAGTGAATGTTTCTGAATCCAACAGCAGAAACAGACATCTGTGGAGAATCTTGATTATGGATGCCGCAGGCAATATTGTACGAAGATGGTCGGACGAAATGAGCATCTATTGTCCCTCGTGGAAACACCCGTAGTGTTTTGACCAAACATATGGAGGAGAACGAATGGAAGAAAAAGTTGTATCATTTTTCAAGGAATTATCTGAAGCATTCGGACCATCCGGTTTCGAACGGGAACCGGCGAAGCTTTTAAAGGATTATGTCTCACCCTACTGCGATTCAGTTGATACGGATCGCCTTGGGTCGCTGCTATTCAGTAAAAAAGGATCGGAATCCAAACCAGTTATCCTGCTTCCGGGTCATCTTGATGAAGTAGGTTTCGTTGTTTCGGGAATATCCAAAGAAGGATATCTGATGTTCACCCCCGTGGGTGGATGGTTCGATCAAGTATTACTCGCTCAACGTGTCGTTGTTCGAACCCGTTCCTCGAATCTACCAGGTGTTATCGCTTCAAAACCACCCCATATCCTTCCCGCGGAGGAAAGAACTAAAGTGGTGAAACAGGAGAAAATGTATATAGATATCGGGGCGGCAACAAAAGAAGAATCGATCGAAATGGGTGTCGTCATGGGTGACCCTATAGTGCCGGATTCGCGATTTTCACTCATTCACAGACCCAGGATGGAAGAAGGGAAACGCGTTGGTGATCTGGCTCTTGCCATGGGTAAGGCGTTTGATGATCGCGTTGGTGCTCTCATCGCCGCTGAAGTGGTCAGACGTTTGAAGGTAGAAAATATCGACCATCCCAATACGGTGATCGGGGCTGGTACTGTTCAGGAGGAAGTCGGGCTTCGTGGCGCCAGAACAACGGCATGGTTGGCGAAACCGGATGTATGTCTGACTTTGGATGTTGATATTGCATACGATATCCCCGGCGTTGATCCGGATAAAGCTTTGACTAAAACCGGAATGGGACCGTCGATTCTCACATTCGACGCAAGCATGGTACCGAATCAAGCTTTGAAACAACTCGTCATAGATGTTGCCGAGGAATGCAAGATTCCATATCAGCTTTCTCATATGCGTCGTGGTGGCACTGATGCCGGAGCAATTCATATTTCGAATGCGGGATGTCCCAGTTTGGTATTCGGAATCCCCACACGCCATATTCACTCTCATGTTGGGATTCTCAGTATCGATGATGTAGATAACCTGGTGACACTCCTGATCGAGGTGATCACGAGACTTGATCCCGAAACAGTCGAAGGATTTACGGCAATCTAGGTCACAACCGTCGAGAAGGTATAGAAGGAAATATCGTGACATCTCATAAGTCAGTAATCTACGGTCCCGTTCCAAGTCGACGTTTCGGTCTTTCGCTGGGAGTTGATATTATACCGCATAAGTTCTGCAGCTACGATTGTATATACTGTCAGCTCGGCCCCACCACCACACATACGATTCAGCGGCAAAGATTTCTGTCACCCGATCGGATTTTCAAAGAACTGGAGACTGCCCTTACATCCGGACCGTACCCGGATGTAGTCACATTAGCGGGTTCAGGGGAACCGACGCTTCACACGGATTTGGATTCGATTATCCGCGGTATAAACGATATAGCTGATATACCGATTGTTCTGTTAACAAATGGGAGTCTATTGCATCTTGAAGAGATTCGTTCTGAGATAGCCGGAGCGGATATTCTTGCTCCATCCCTGGATGCCGGTGATGAAGAGACATTTCGTGTCATAAACCAGCCGTGTTGCGGAGTACAGTTCGACGAAATGGTATCCGGCATACAGACCGCGGTGGAGGAGTTCGGTGGAGTGATACGTCTAGAAACCATGCTGGTAAACGGACTGAATACCAGCGAATCGCAGCTGAACGATCTAGTGGGTCTGATACAGACCATAGATCCGGATCATGTAGATATCAACACACCGGTTCGACCAAGTCGTCTCGGTGAGGCTGAACTCTGTCCGACAACGCTGCTTGAGGATTTTGCCCGGCGAATAGGATCGAAGGCGGAGATAATAGCCGCTCGGCGAATGAACGATATTGTGGAAGGATGTTTTGAGCTCGGTGATCTAAGGGATCAGATCCTCCGTATGATTTCGAGAAGACCGTGTTCTCTGGGGGATATCAGCGCTGTTACGGGCGAACCACGTAATCATATTCTTAAGATTCTCATGGTACTGGAATCCGAAGGTCGCGTGGAGAGGAGAACGGCACATGAGGAGGCTTATTACTTTTCGCCGCCCTGATATCGTTTATATGGGTTGAAACAGAGGAACTTCCGTGGTTCTGAGAAAAAAAAGAGGAGCGTTGGTATTACGCTCCTCTTTTGGCATCCCCAACGGGAGTCGAACCCGTGTCGCCGGCTTGAAAAGCCGGAGTCCTAACCGCTGGACGATGGGGACAAATTGGAGCACCAATTTACATCCGCTCCAATTTCGCGCAACCCCATTGTATGATCCGGATTACAGGCTTCATGAGTATCGCCATTGACTCACATTGGCACTATTGATATTATCGTTGATTGAGTGAATTATACGGCATGTTATGTCGTGTGAGACCTAGTATGGGGGAGGTTAATGATAGATTTCCGTCGCGCGCAAGCGCTCATACGGGCATCGGTGGAACCTGTTGATTCTGAACGTATCGCTTTGTTTGAAGCGGGACGGAGAATCATATCGGAGGATATATGTGCTCCGATTGATCTTCCGCCGTATCCTATAGCCGTTCGTGCGGGATATTCAATGCTCGAAATCAATGATAACACGGACGAACAGGGTGGAGACCACGCTTATGATACGGATAAAATCCATACCGTCCGTGTGCCGGTCTTTCCAGGCGATCCAATCCCGAATCCCGACATCGAGGACTCCGAACCGATAGTTTCCAGTTGGAGCCAGGTCACGGACTCGGATACAACACTTGAGCTTACCGATGAACACATTGTAACAGCGGGTGCCGTTCATCGCGAGGGATCTCCGGTAATTCAGGGAGGACATCTCCTCGGACCATCGGATATCGCTTTACTGGCAGATCTGGGTATACGGCGAGTAGGGGTACATAGAGCACCTCGTGTGGCAATTTTGACCATCGGTAACGATCTTGTGAAAATTGATGATGTGATACCGGCCGGTTGTCGTTTTGATAGTGCCGGAGCTCTTATTAATGATACTATTGTTCAATGTTCAGGGATACCCGTTCAGTTGGGACCGATTCCCGAGAATTCCGAAGATATGGAATTCGCGGTAAGCAAGGGATTGGAAGAAGATGCTCTTATTATTGCCGCTCATCAGGGATTCGGCCGTGGGGCGGGGCTGCTTCAGGTTCTTTCCAAACATAATATGGAAGCTGTGTTCTCCGGTGTTCGGATCTGGCCCGGTGGCACTATTGTCCTGGGTCACATAAAGGAGATACCTGTTCTTGTACTTCCACTGGCAGTGGGTGAACTTCTCACCGCCGCTGAGCTCATGATGGTTCCTTTTATCAGGCGTTTGAGCGGGCGTAAACGGTCGATTCGAAGAGGTATTTCAGGTGTGCTTCGAGCCGATTTGTCGAGCCCGTACCGAGATAAGTGTATTGTGTGGGGAGTCAGAATGTCGGGAGAGTTCCGTCCATATGATGTAACACTTGTTGATCAGTGGCCGGGTGCAACACGATACAGGACTCCGGATCTATACGGACTTTGTCTTTCGGAACAGGGCGAGGATCTCAGGGAAGGTGACGACGTGGAGGTACTCCCTTTGATTTCCAGGGTGATTTAAACTCGTTCCCGTGTCAAGATCCCTCCCATCGACTGATCTACGGGGCATGAATCGTTTGCGTCATTCCCGTTCCGTGCCGTATCACCGGGGATTTGGCTGTGTCGCGGTGCCCTGTATACGATTCCGACGCGCTTCGTGATCCTCAGTTCGGGATTTCGACACGGAAAATAACTATGAAGGCATATATCCATGCATTTGGTTGACGTCCAGAATATCAAAAGAAGTTTCAATTCCGTTCAAGCGTTGGACGGCGTTTCGTTTTCCGTTCAAAAGGGAGAGATCTTTGGTCTTCTCGGACCAAACGGAGCGGGTAAGACCACTACGGTTCGCATAATGACTGGCGTTTTGCGTCCCGATTCGGGAAGAGTGCTTATAACAGGACGAGAGATATCACCGGCTGCATCAGATATTCGGAGAATGGTTGGTGTCGTACCGCAACAAATCACTGTGTATGAAGAACTCACTGCCCTCGATAATCTAGTATTCTGGGGCAAACTCTATGGATTATCAGGAAGTACACTTCGAGAACGAATCCGTGATCTGCTCGAACTAGTTGGCCTCGATACACGAGCAAAGGATCGTGTGGCCACATACTCCGGCGGTATGAAACGTCGATTGAATCTCTGTATGGGATTGATTCACAACCCTCAGTTGCTCATTCTAGATGAACCGACGCTCGGCATCGATCCACAGGCACGTTTGCTCCTTCTGGAGCGCGTAAGGGAGATCGCCGAGGCGGGTACCGGAGTTGTGTATACGACTCACTACCTCGAAGAAGCCGAGAGTATCTGTAACAGGATCGCGATCATAGATCATGGGAGAGTATTGGCCCTGGGTACACTCCAGGATCTTCTGACTCAAATCAAACACCGGGATCTCATACGGGTATCCGGACATTTCAATCCCGAGATTGATCGGGAACGTTTTTCCAGGATCGATAATGTCAACTTGAAAACCGTTGAACAGGAGCTAGCGGTTTTCGAGGTTTCAACCGGATCCACCACCACTGATGCAATAGGCGCCATTCTTCAGATGATACCACGATCATATAGCATTTCAGTCGAAAAACCTACTTTACAAAGCCTTTTCATACAGCTGACGGGGAGAGAGCTGAGAGATCAGTGAGTCGAGTACTGGCAGTCGCCATACGTGATCTTCGCCGCGCACTGCGCGCACCCGTGGGTATAATTCTGATGCTGTTGATACCTCTTATTCTCACCGGGATCATCGGACTTACATTTGGATCTTCGGACGACAATCAGCGAGCGTTTCGTCTTCACATCATGGTATGGGACAGGGATGAGGGCGTTGTAAGCAGACTGCTTACCGGAGCGCTGGTTCAGGAGCAGGCGTCTCAATACCTGGATGTGACATTCGTAGGTGATGAAGGGTACGGCCGCCTGCAAAAAGGCGATGCATCGGCCTTGCTCATTATTCCACCCGGATTCAGTACGGCGGTACTCCGCGGGGATACGACCAGTCTTGAACTCATTAAAAATCCGGCGGAACAATTCATGCCCGTGGTCGCTGACAATGGTGTCAGATTACTCGGCAGTGCCATCAATGCCTGTATGGACATTCTTTCTGATGAGATGAAGCAGCTCCATGATTTCGCCAATGCGGATACTCTTCTTATGGCTGAGAAACGGCTCGGTTCTATTTCCGAGGAAATAAGTACGAGGATGTATCGGATCGGTGAATGGCTAAGCCCGTTTCCCATAAAGATCAGAGCGCTGGAACCGGAGTCTGAATCCGAAGACACGGGTGGGTTGAGTGTGTTCGGATACGTACTCCCCGGCATTTCCGTCATGATGTTACTCATGATATCTCAGAAAATGCTACGGGAGATCACCGAAGAGTACGACAATGGTATTCTTTCGGCTGTTCTGGCCACGCCCATTTCTATAACTGAATATGCCCTGGGAAAGTGTATCGGTCTCATCATCATCATACTTGCCGGATTCGCAATCCTACTTACCGTCGGCTCGTTCCTCTTCGGTATCAAATGGGGTAATCCCGCGTCCGTACTCATTATCGCGACGTCGTTTTCCATTACATCGACTGGTATCATGATGCTCCTTACAGGCATAAGTCGCTCGAGTAGACAAGCTGAGAGTATGGGTATCACCATTATTCTTCTCGTTTCGCTTCTCGGTGGAAGCATGGTTCCATTTCGGCCCACGAGCGGCATACTCGCTGTTATATCACGACTCACGCCCAATCGGTGGGCTATCGATGGATTTATCTCAACCATGTTGGGGGCGGGTCCGTACGAGATACTGGATGAGTCGCTGGTCTTATTCGGATGCGGAATGGTGTTTTTACTTGTGGGAGCAGCGCTGGTACGACGAAGGATACTCCGGTGAAAATCGCCGTTCATATTGCGGTCATGGAACTCGTTCGCGTGCTTCGCGACAAAGGAGCTTTTTTCTGGTTGCTTGCATTTCCCGTTGTCTATGCCGGCTTCTTTGGTATGATTCGCTACACGGGCTCATCCAGTACGGTCATTGGTCTCTGCGTGAGCAATGCGGATACAGGTTTCGTATCAAGAGGGTTTTCGAATCGGCTGGATCGATTTGCGCTCGAACTACACGACAGCACGGGATTCGCGGAATATGAGAGAACCGATCACTTTATTCTGCAAACCGTAGAACCATCCGATACGATACCGGAGGGCTGCGTACGCATGCTGGCGATACCTGAAGGATTCACTGATAGTCTTTTACACGACGCCGAGACGACGCTCGATCTATCGGTGGGATCATCCGGCGATCCCGTGGCAACCATAACCAGTCGTGTTTTCATCTGGAGAAGTATTCTGGAAACCATGGCAGCACTATTCATGGCAATGGAGGATTCCGAAGGGCAGGATATTCGAAGTGCTTTTCATCGACGTATGTCGACGCCGGACAAGGTGACGGTACGAAGTTACTATATCGGTGGCGTACGACAGCCTCCCAGTGGCTTACAACAGACGGTGCCGGGTACTATCGTTATGATGGCCCTTATGATTCTCGTGACCCATGGGAGTGCCGCATTGGTGTCTGAACGAAAACAAGGTCTACTTCTCCACCTTGCATCCACTCCTGCTTCCCGCGGCAATATCATTTGGGGAAAACTTCTCGGACGGTACTTTATTGCCGCCACCCAATGTACACTTCTCTGGTGCATTATGCTTCTCACCCATCATTTGTTTGGACTCTGGTTGGGTTATCGAGTTTTTGAAGTACTCCCTTTCCTTCTTATTTATGCTTTTTCAGCAGCTGGTATCGCATTTTTCATTGCCGCCCTGGTAAAGAGTATCGATACGGGAATCGGCATCGGAATTACGGTGACTCTGTTCATGTCGGCACTCGGCGGTTGCTGGTGGCCTTTGGAGATAGTACCACGAAGTATGCGAATAGTGGGGCATTTGTTTCCCACGGCGTGGGCGATGGATGCGCTCCATCAGCTTTTGGCATACAATCACGGCTTGCCCAGTGTTGGAAGTCATATTGCTATTCTCATCGGCTATGGCGTCATCTTCGCTTTTCTTGCTTCGCGGGTTTTGAAACTTCACTGACCCCATATTTCCTCCGTTTCAACAGGAGGAAGGAAAAGAAAGAGAGTTTCACCTTCTCTGAACGCAACGAAGTCCCTGAGTCCCACCGAGTGGGTCGAAAGGTCGAAGAAATTATATGCCGCAGCACCTAACGAGTGAGGTGCTGGATAATAACCTTGATATCACAAGCATCTCCATGCTCTCACCCTCAAACTCGGCGAGAAATACGGATTGGTTCTCTTGCGATCTCAAGATGACATGTAATTCAATACCCAGCTACTACTCTCTCATGGTCTTTACATACGTACTATGTTATCTTTCCCGGATCTATTCACTGGATGAGTCGATCAGGTACGAGAGCCGAATCCCGTGAATAGCGTATAAATCCGCATATATGGTATGAGACGACCGTTCAGAATACATGACACTGGCGAAAAGGAAATTAGATGGATGCATCCCTTGAACTAAATAGTCGGTATGGTATGCATACGGAGGAGTTCTCAGATCTCATGGCATATCGCGTGGGTGAAATACTCCTTGTAGCTTCTCAATATGACGCATTCACTCTTGAGGAAGACGGGCAACTTGCCGAACAAGTGTTCCGTGAATACAAGAACCTCGATCTCAATCCCCGCTACACCCCTCGATTCACCCATGCCTACCGAGCGTCCGAAGCGTTGGAGTTGTTGGATAGCAGAAGCTTTGACCTGGTAATAACCACGCCTCGGATCGGGGAGGCCGATCTGAAAGGATTTTGCAGAAAAGTAAAAGAAAACTATGGAAATATTCCCGTCGCCGTATTAGCGGCACATGCGTGGGATCTTCCGCGACTCACCGGTATCCGTGAGAGCGGCGCAGTTGATTGGGTGTTTCTCTGGCAGGGTGACGTTAAAGTCCTTCTCGCGATTTTGAAACAGGTTGAGGATCATGGAAATGCGGATATAGATGTTCAGCACGGCGTTCAGGTGATCATTCTTGTTGAGGACGAGGTGCGATTCTTCTCATCGTACCTCCCCATGATATACACTGAAATAACGCAACAGACCGGTCGACTTGTTGACGAGGGATTGAATCTATCGCATAGACTGCTCAGGATAAGAGCACGACCGAAAATATTGCTCGCGCAATCGTACGAAGAGGCATTGGAGCTTTATACGCATTTTGGAAAAAATGTTCTTGGAATTATATCGGATATCAGATTCTCACGAGATGGAGTCGAAACACCTGATGCCGGTTTGATGCTCACGAACGCAATTCGACAGAGAGACCCGGACGTGCCGATCCTTCTCCAGTCATCAGAGCGGGAAAATGAAACACGAGCGCATGAAGCCGGGGCAGCATTTCTCTGGAAAAAATCCCCTCAACTTCTCGAGGAAATCCAGGAGTTTATATTAGCACATTTCGGATTTGGCGATTTCATTTTCAGGACACCTGACGGGAAAAGCGTCGGCAGGGCCAAGACTCTGAAAGAGATTATCTCAGTTCTCGAAATTGTTCCGGATGAATCCATAGAATACCACGCACACAGAAATCATTTTTCCCGATGGCTCAAAGCACGATCCGAATTTGAACTTGCTTCACTTCTCAAACCCAGGAAAGTGTCTGAATTCGCGTCCATCACAGACTTGAGAAAACATCTCATCAAGAGCATACGCTCGTATCTCGGAGAGATACAGAGACATATTATTACGGACTTTGAAATTGAATCTTTCGATGAATTCGTTTCTTTCGCCCGACTTGGTCGCGGCTCACTGGGTGGAAAAGGTCGTGGCTTGGCCTTTATGCATAAACTCCTGTCCCAGTCCAGAGTTGATATACCAAATGTTCAGATCACCATTCCGGAAACCGCAGTTATTGCGAGCGATATATTTGAGGAATTCGTTGAAGAGAATGATCTGCTCTCCTACGTTGTAGATTCCGATTCGCAAAATGATGGAGAGATACTGGACAGATTCCGGAGCGCGCGGTTTAATCACGATCGCCGCTCCGAACTGGCCAAGATACTTCAGTACACGTCAGGTCCGCTGGCAATTCGCTCATCGAGTATTCTCGAAGACTCCCTGTACCAGCCGTTTGCCGGTGTGTATGCCACCATTATGCTGCCCAATATCCATCCGAGCCTCGATGTTCGTCTCGCCCAGCTTCTTGAAGCAGTCAAGGTCGTATATGCATCGACTTATTTCAAAGCGGCCAGGGAATATCTCAGAACCACTCCCCATCGGTTAGCAGACGAAAGAATGGCGGTTCTCATCCAAAAACTGGTGGGAAATAGATATGATACACGATTCTATCCAACACTTTCCGGAGTGGCTTTGTCATGGAATTTCTATCCTATTAAGGGCATGGCCGCCGAGGATGGAGTTTCACAGATTGCTTTAGGTCTGGGCAAGACGGTGGTGGATGGGTTCGATGCTCTGCGGTTTTGCCCGCGGTATCCCGAGATACTTCCCCAATTCACAAGCACAAAGGATATTCTTAAAAACGCCCAACGGAAATTCTATGCTCTCGATATGTCAAAAGACAGCGTTATACCTGGAATTCAGTACGATGAAAACCTCAATCATCTGGATGTATCAGAGGCAATAGGGGATGGTGCGGTTGATGTTGTAGCATCGACCTATGATCCGGTGAATGACCGGATATCCGAGGGATTACAGAAAGGGGGGAGCCCACTCATCACATTTACCGGACTCCTTCAGGAATATGTTGCTCCACTCCCAACGATACTTGACCGACTCCTGCACATTTCTCAGAATGGATTTGGCATGCCCGTGGAGATTGAATTCGCCATGAACCTTGCCGGATATGGAAAAAAGCAACTATTTCACGTTTTACAGGTCCGACCGATGGTTGTAGAGAAAGTTGAGACGGATGTAGATATCGAGGAACTGGCTTCGTGTGCGCTTCCGGTGATCACCTCAGAGAGTGCTCTGGGGCACGGGAGAGTCATGGAAACTCATGATATCATACTTGTTGATCAGCGATTACTGGATCGATCGCAGACTCGAGCCGTCACCGAAATCATCGAACGTCTGAACAACCTTTTGAGATCGCGGGAATCGAACTATCTCCTCATAGGACCCGGACGGTGGGGCTCCAGCGATTCATGGTTAGGTATTCCCGTGGCCTGGCATCAGATCTCATCGGCGGGGGCGATCGTGGAGACCGATTTCAAGGATTTCGAAGTTGAGCCGTCTCAAGGTTCTCACTTCTTCCACAATCTGACCACCTTTGGCGTAGCGTATCTCACGGTTCATCAGACGCGTTCATCGGGTACTATAAACTGGGAGTGGTTGGATTCGCTTGCACCGAATGAAGTATTCATGGATGGAATTGTACGCTACATCACGAGCGAATACCCGCTCAAGGTGTATGTGGATGGGAAATCGTCCAAAGGCGTCATTCTCATGGATACGTGCTGATTCCCGCCAACTGCCGGGTAGATGGCCAGGAAATAGACGCGACTACTCGAGTATCCCCTTTGGTCCGACAACATAGATAACCACGGCTGCCGCCAGAGCCCAGAGGGCAATTGATATCAGAAGCGGCTTGTCTTCCAACAGGATTCGGTCCGGGCTGTCTCCAAGATCATGCCGATGAACAAGATACAGGTATCGAAAAATACCATATATCACGAATGGTATGGTAAGAGAAAGCCCGTGGGTATTGAATTTTGCCACCGTATCGGCACTGAGAGTATACAAAGCATACGCAAGAACGGTAGATGACGTTACAACAGATATCATCTGATCGAGCATACCGGGCGTATACTCCCTCAGAATTTTCCGGTGTCCCGTAGCCCCATCTTCGAGAACGATCAATTCACTTCGTCGTTTGCTCAATCCGAGAAAAAGAGAGAGAAGTATCGTACAGACGAGGAGCCAGGAGGAGATTTCGACTTGAATCACCACCGCCCCCGCTACCGCCCGAAGGACGAAACCCGCAGCAATGGCGAATACGTCGATGATGACGATGTGCTTCAACCATTTGCTGTACAACAGCATGAGTACGAAATAAGCGAGAACCGTCACGGCGAAGTATATGCCCAGCAGCCATGCGGCAATAATGCCTGAGACCCCGATTATCAACGAACCCGTCAGGGCCGCTGAAACGGATATTCGACCGGAGGCGATAGGTCTTCTGCACTTCGTCGGGTGGTTTTTATCGGCTTCCCGGTCGAGGATATCGTTTATGATATAAATAACCCCGCTCATGGCTGAGAATATGAGAAACGCCGCAGTGGCACGGAGCATATCCGGAACGGAAAACATCCGCTGCGCGAATGCCACGCCAGCGAAAATTATGAGGTTCTTCGTCCACTGACGAGGCCTGAGTGAAAGGATAAATGCACGCATACCGGACCTTTCGTATGTATATAAGTTAATGGCACTATTCAGCAATGATATCGTGAGATTCGTCTTGCGACCAAAGCGCGGGTGGTACTGAAATACCGGAAAACCCCACCATTATGATTCATTACAAGTTGTATATCCTCTGAAGAAATTCAACTTCAGGATTCCAATATATTGAAGGGACCGACGGGACGATTTTGTGCCGCCGTGGTCACCACGGTCGTTCCCATATCCATAGATCGCAGCGTATTCATCACGGACAACTCCGCCAAATCCCGGGTATTGTTCCTTTCACTCAAATGGGCGAGGATTACGCCGCTGAGGCGGGGCGGCGCGATTAATCGAAGTGCCGTTGCAGCTTGTTCATTGCTGAGATGACCGTTATTCCCCTTTATTCTCTCCTTAAGAAATGGAGGATATGGTCCCGATTCCAGCATTTTCGGATCATGGTTGCTTTCCAGTACGATCCAACTGCATTGTTTCAGCATTTCGGCATGGCTTGTGGAAAAATGACCGAGATCCGTAGCGATTCCGAGGCTCCGTTCGTGAGTGGATATGATGAACCCCACGGGATCACGAGCATCATGCGGAACCGGAAAAGATCGAACCTCGAGCGATCCCACAGCGAAGTCGCTCAAATTGCTTATCGGCATATAGAGCCGGGGTTCTTTTAAACGGAGACGGCTCAACGTACCTGTTGTACCGTAAACCGGGATATTCCATCGATTGGCGATTGTTGATGCACCGTAGATGTGATCGGTATGTTCATGCGTTACCAGAAGTGCGGAGATTTTTTCCAGATCAAATCCGGATTGTCTCAAACGCAGCGTCAACTGGCGCGCACTCAGACCGGCATCGATAAGAATGGTTTCATGTTCGGTACTCACAACCAGTGAGTTTCCGCTTGAGCCTGAAGCCAATACGCTGATGGAAAATTGCATTATGCTTCTCCCGGAAAAACGAATCGCGCCAAGCTACGGATATTTTAAAGGCTTTTCAATCAGAGAATTCGTCAAGCTCTTGACTCAGCGATTGGGGATCAATAACTGTATGGGTTTGATAACGTCATTTTCATGTTTGGTACATGCGGGAAATTGTACTAAATACCCAGAGGAGTAATATCTCGATGGAGCGGTCGCCTCATGCACAGGCGCTTCATGATCAGGGTCTCGCCCTCTATCGGGCACAAAGATATGAAGAAGCGCTGACCCTTTTTACCAGCGCACTCAAAGAAAGCTCGTCCGATACCCTTGTGAATTACCGGATCGGCTCGACGCTTTTTCGTCTCGATCGGTATGAAGAAGCCGAATACTATTTCGAAAAAGCACTTGAATCCGATCCTGAACATACAAATTCATTGATGAATCTCGGATTGCTGTACGATTTGACCGGACGAAAGGATGATGGTCTCCGACTGTTGAAATCCGCCGTGGAATCGGAAACCACGAATCCACAAATTCATTTTAATCTCGGCGCCTTATACGGAGATCGGGGACAGTATGATCTCGCGGTCAGGCATTTCGAAAAAGCATTGGAACTCGATCCCCGTAGTCTTGAAGCATCTTTTAATCTCGGTCTTGCTTACAGTAAAATGGGCTTGTACAAGAAGGCAATTGATGCCTTTCGGAATACATTACGATTGGAGGCTCGACACATTGATGCATTATTCGCACTGGGAACGGCGTATCGCCAGTGTCAAATGACGGATCGAGCCGTTGAAACATATCAAAGAATCATCGAATTGGATCGAACCGCCGGACGCGCCTATTTCTGGCTGGGAGTCCTGTATGATAAGAAAGGCATGACAGACGAGGCTCGTGCCATGTACAGGAAGGTTCGCGAATACGAGAAGGGACAATAACCACCAGCCAGATTCCGAACCCCCACCCTATGAATAAACAGGTTTCGATACGAGAATTGTTCATGCAAATTCACGGGATCGGAACAAACGTTTGTGATATCACCGGTCAGGTATGGTAAATTGTCACGAGGGGAGGATAGGTGTACGCCCTAGTTCTTGCTTTATTATTGCAGATATCCGCGGATAGTACCGTTTCCCGTGTGACTTTTCATATTCGGACGAGTGTCCCCGTGAAGAGCGATACTGTTCATGTCATTGGGAACCATCCGGTACTCGGTTCCTGGGATCATATGCATTCGCTTCGACTCAAGCGGAGTACAACGGGATTATGGCAGGGAACAGTTCTCCTTCCTCATGGCATAGATGTGGCATTCAAGATCACCTGCGGATCATGGTCTTCGGAAGCAGTATCACCGGACGGGACTATACCATCAGATACGTGGCTACACACATCCGGCGATACAACCATAGCGATGAAAATTGATCGTTGGAAAGATGATATAGACAGCCGTTCATCGACCATAACGGGTACTCTTCGTCATCATGAGAAATTCCAATCCTCAGTGCTCGGGACTTCCCGGGATGTCTGGGTGATTCTCCCTGATTCGTATGAACATGATTTTCAAAAACGATACCCGGTTTTGTATGCTCATGACGGTCAGAATGTATTCGACGCGCGTTTGTCTTTCAGTGGCATAGAATGGGGTCTCGACGAAGCTGCTGATTCACTAGCTCAAGCAGGTATCATTCCCGAGGTAATAATCGTCGCCGTAGCGAATTCACCACATCGACTGTATGAATACGCAGATACCACGATGGGAGAGCTCTATGCCCGGTTCATGGCTCAGGAGCTGAAAGCGTTTGTCGATACCACATACCGCACAATGCCCGATCGTGAATACACTGCCGTCATGGGTTCATCCATGGGAGGACTTATATCATTTCTCATGGTCTGGTGGTATCCCGATGTGTACGGCCAAGCCGCATGCCTTTCTCCCGCATTTCTCTGGGGAGATGAAAAAATCTTCCGGACGATATCGGCGAAACCATTCCCATATCCCCACCCGAAGATCTATCTTGATGTCGGCGATTCCGGTATCGAACGCGATCTACAGCCCGGAACGAAACGGATGGCAGAACTCCTCGAGACCAACGGATGGACTATTGGTAATGAACTCTTCTGTGGTTTCATTACAAATGCGGATCATGATGAGAAGAACTGGGCATCACGAGCCACTCAGGTTCTTGCATATCTGTTTGCGCCGTGGGAGGATATTGAAGAACTCATGAAGGGGGCCGCATGTGAATAAAGAACGACGTACTATCCTTGTAGAACCTGTATTCCAATTTCGATTCGTTCTGTTTCTTATGATGGTGACACTTATCACCGGTATTGTAGCTATGAGCATAATCTATGTTCAAATCGTGGTTCCCGCATCGGTGGAAGTAGACAGGTATGGAACCGAAACCATGCAGGGAAGCCGGTCACTATCCCGTTTGATGGAGATCTCATCTGATACCTCGCTGCCTGATGAACAAAGAACCGCACTCCTCCGTGCGGAGGTGAATGAGATCGCCCGACAGACGAATATGGAAGCGTTTCATATGCAGCAGGCATATCACAACCTCAATACCCACTGGCCATATGTAACGACTGCTTTGATAATCATGCTGATATCCATAGTCTGGGGTCTTTTCTGGTCACGTCGATTCATCGGTGCGGAAATGGGAATTCTGCGACGTCTTGAGGGTTTAGTTGATGGCGATCTTCATTCACATCCCGTCCTGAGAAAGCATGATGAACTTCACTATCTGAGGAGAGGAGTCGTAAAACTCACCGAAGAGATGAGAAGTATTGTTCGAACAGATCGTCAGCTTATCGCAGAGACAACGCAAACTGTTGAACAGATGCTTGCATGGATCGCCCGCGAAGAGAACTTGAGTCAAGCCTCCAGGGATCGCCTGATCGCAGTAGTTGAGAAAGTTCGAGAAATGGAACGTCTCACCGAACGATTTCGTTTCTGATAATAAAGGTTGGATAAGAACCCATCGAAATGAAATGATCTACTTTCTACGAGAACACGCAGGGCCGAAAGGAATGGGCTGTTTCGAATGGAAACCATAGCGTCAGTACCGGAGGATACGAAGATACGTAGCCTGCCACTCGGATCCTGATCAATGAAAAAGTCACGGATGGATTCCTCATCCTGCGGTCACGCCTCTTCAAAACGGTTTATAAACATTCCAGACATTTCGCGAGGGGGATATCCCAATCGTCCGGTCGGAGGATTCACATTCCTCGAAATGCTGCTTTATCTTGTGATTATCTCATCCCTGACCGTTCTGGCATGGCCGCGTTTCGGGAGAGTCATTGAAAACCAGCGTCTCTCAGGCTATAGGAATGCCGTTTCTCAAATGGCAACCCAGGCCTGGCGCCATGCACAGATTCAGGAGAGGGATGCGCATATAGTATTCCATGGAGGTTCGTCCACCGTTGTGTGGGAAGAGGGCGATATGCGCATACGATTCCCGTATGGATTTACAACTGACTCTACGGTCGTGTGGTTGTTCCCGCGGAATGGATATCCGAATAACTCAATGGTAACACTCGTACGTGGAACTGATTCGCTCGTTGTATCCTGCGTCATCAACAAGGTGATCGAGTAGATAGTATGAAACATCGCCGAGGCATCATGATGGTGGAGGTATTATTATCCCTGTCTATCGCTTCGCTGGTAATCGTTTCGGCGGGCACGGCGATACATGGAATGTACGGTATACAAAATCGTATGGTTTCGCGATGGCATGCATTGTTAGCGTGTCGGAGCATCCTTGAATACTCGGCCACCGTTAAGGCGTCATGTGATACAGTTATCTTATCAGGTGGCGACCGGATACGAGTTTCAACGGTAACCCGCCCGTTGTCCGGAGGTAAGATCGGATTCATAGCCACGGCGTCGTGGTCTGATGTAACCTCGGGAACACGGGAATCGATTCAACTGAGTCGGATAATTCTATGCCCGAAGGATACGTATGATCCCGGAACCGTTCATGAGTTCAAGTAGGCGTGGTATACCCGGTTGCCAACGAGGTATGATATCCTTGGATCTACTTTTTTCTCTCGTGCTCTTTTCCGGAATCATATTGGCGGTGACGGGAATGGTACGACGCGTGAACACCATGTGTAATGAACTGTCGAAAAATGCCGTACATATTCGTGACGAAATCTGGGTTGTGTCACGTTGGGAACGAATGGGGCGATCGATACAACCGGGATATGTACCCGGAAGACAAACATCTCACGTTTTGCAGGGATTCTCAGTGGGGGGGGTATCCTTGGAACCGGATTTAATTCGATTACCTCAGGGAACACTAGTCACCTTTAAAAGGGATTCCCTCGAATCCATGACGATCATAGCGAGGGTGCCGTCCACACGGAGATGGTGGCGATGATAGGTCTTATAATCCTCCTCGTCGGAGCATTGGTTGTCGGCATGACTATGGATGCGGCAGTGGATGTCCGACTCTCGGTTGCCGCTATGAACATGACCGAGAAGCGAATTCGATCCGAGTTGGTAGCCGAATCACTGCTTGAACTGGCGGTGGATGCCGTTCAGAGCGATGTTGATCTTTCTACGGATACCCTACAAGATTCGTGGGCTGATACGATACGTATAACCGGAGATGTATTATCACAATTCGTCCCGAACGGGGCGCACGCGATCATCATGGATCTGGAACGTTTCCCCCCGCAGCCGCTCCTTGCCACATTAGGAAAATCGGGAAACGTACGTTCAGAGGATTCCGTACACAGCGGATCGTGGGTGAATTTTATGACCGCCTCGAGAAAAACATGGAGAACACTTGGTTTCTCACGGGATGCGGCGACTTATCTCGCTTCTACCGGCGATTGGAAGGATAGTTCAGATTTACATTCGATGGCATTAGAGTCCATGGAGGTTCATGATCGTATTCTCCTGAATCGCCTGATGAACATGGGGGTACTGAAGAAACGCAGCGAGCTTTTCCTCGTTCAGATAGATACCACCGACGGTGAATTTTCGGCGATTCTCCATAGATCTCCATCCAGCGGTACCGTTCATTTACGGGACTTTACCCGGAGTTCCGCGTGATATTCGGAGATATTATCAGCGCAGTCCGAACAGCGACAGGCTGGAACGTGGTTACCTGTAAATGGACACTTCCAGGGTGGAAAGCGGGACGCGATTTGTTTGTCACAGGCGATACGCCCCGGGTATTGTTTGAAACGTTACGCGCACAACATGCCAAAATAAAACGGATAGTTATCGGCTTTCCCCGTTCAGATTTTCTCATCAGAACAGGTACCACAAGCACGGAAAATCAATTTCCGGATGCCCATCGGTTCGTTTTCTGGCAACGACCTGTCGATCAGGATGGTTCGGCTGCAACGGAAACAGCAGCCATGAGGAAAGACATGGTGGAATCCATCATTTCGCTGGCCCGGGATGCAGGGTTTTCAGAGATTCTCATCTATCCCTCATGGTTCGGTGTTATCAGTGGATGGCCCCGGCTACCAGAAGGTGATCTGTTGAACGTGGATGATGGTTCGATTCGTCGAGCGAAACGAGGATGGTCTCCCTGGAACCGGACAAAACCCGTTTCATCGCCATCCGGAATGTCCGAATATCACTTGAATCTTGGCGGTCTACTCCTTTTTCTTTCGCGTGAAGTACCGGAAGGGTGGATATACCCTCGCCGGTCACAACGTACATGGAGGATGCTTGGCATTCCGATGCTGATAGTAGCGTGTATCTTCGTCTGGTATTTTTCCGGTGTGCTGGAACTCACCGGAGAGATCGCTCGTGAGCAGATGAAACGGGATCGTTTGATCGCGGAATCTTCATCAGCTCCCTCCGGATGCACCGTAGATGATTTGATTGAATTCTTTGTTGACCATAGTTCCGCGGGGGATTCCACCACATATATTACCCGTTTCAGGTATTCCAGACGGGAAGGTATAGAGTTCGCCGGGCGGACAGTATCGGCGGGGAAAGCCAGAACGTTCGTCGAGCGGTTCAATGGCGATCATTTTTCGATCACGCAGTCAGACGCGGAAGTGATTTTCTCTCTTTCGAGCAGGTTGCCATGCGATCAATAAACAAAAACGAAGTTTTTTTAACATACGTCGCATTGGTACTCCTGATTCTTATCCTGCATCAGCGTTTATTACACCATCACGACTCGCTGAAATATACCCTCGCGGAACTTCGATCCACGAATGCAGTACTCGCACAACGAACGATGGATGCCCCCATACCGAGGACTGTGGAATTTCAATCTCCCCGGGAGTTTCTGGAAGCTTTGGATGATTCACCTATCCAATTTGATGATCTGTCTATCTCACAACGAAATGAGACGATCACATTCGAGTTCAAGGGATCTACGGTCCAACTCTGGCATATGCTGCAAATTCTTCGGACCATATCCGGAATATCACTCGAACAGCTCGAATTCTATGAAACGAAGCCCGGGATTGCGGGCGTGATAGAACTGCGGATTATGCCGAAATGATATGCGTCCACGGAACATGGATTCGAATACCACGCGCTTACCTCCGGTTGCCACCCTGCAGGGAGATATGTTCCGGTATAGGCATTGTGGTATGCATTGCTCTGATATGGTGTGCAGCGTACCCCTGGATCCAACCTGGTCCGGATGACGATTCCAGACACTCAGACGTGTCGATCCGGTATTCGGTACCGGATACTATTCGGTATACAATGAATCCAATCTCTCTGCTGTTCAACCGGCGGTTGAAGAATCCCGTATCAATGCGTATTATTTCCACAATGCTTGGTCCCCGGCCCACAGCGATCATCGAAACCAACGGGAACCGGCGACATATTGCCGAGGGTGATAGCATATCGGACGCCGTGGTCGATTCGATCGGTCGGGGTGTCGTCATACTGAGGAAAGGTAATGAACTCAACCGCTTGCATATGTAGTTTGTCGATTCTCATCGTTGTCTTGCTGCAAATTCCTGCATCGGGAATAACTCTCGATGCTCAGAACAGCGAAATTACTGATGTTCTTCAGCAGATCAGCACGCAGAACGATATTGATCTCATTGTTGGTCCCGGTGTAAAAGGCAAGGTAACCCTGTATCTCGGCGATGTTGATATCGAAGAAGCTCTGAACGCTATCGCCTCAGCGGGGGGATGGGCGGTTTTAGAGGAAAACGGTGTCTACAGATTCATGAACAGGGAGGAATACGAACGAATCACCGGACGACAGTTCGGCTCCACGCGGATGCGAAGAACATTTGTATTACAACATAGCTCGGCAGAGCAGCTTGTGCAGACTATTTCCACCATCCTCAGCCCGTCCGGAGTCATTGTATCGGAACCGGACGCAAACATCATATCCGTGGAAGACAGATCGGATATAGTAGACCATATTTCTCGATTGATCAGAGAGAGTGATGTTCCCCTGGAAACAGATTCTATCGATCTTCGATGGATCAGCGCTTCGGAAGCACAACGAACTATTGTCGATCTGTTGGGACCAACGGGGAAAGTCGTTCCCGATCCGACCGGTAACAGGGTCGTAATCGTTGATCGTCCCCGACGGATAGAAACGATTCGCTCGATCCTCAATGCCGTGGATGCCCCGCCCGTCCGCGATCCCGTACTCATACCGCTCAAGCATGTGACACCGGATTCAATACAAGGATTACTGCAACAGATGAAACAACAACCGGTGGGCAGTTCGCTGACGCCGGTAGGTGATAACAGTATTCTCATTGAATCATCTCCCGAAGGAGCGCGTCGCGCGCGAGAGTTGATCCAACGCTATGATTTAGCGCCGACATCATTACAGATTGAAACGAAGATACTGCAGGTTTCCATATCGCGTGAAGTTGCCACCGGTATAGATTGGCAATTCATTGCGGAAGAAGTAGATGACCTTGTAGTCCACGGCGCGTTTCCCCGTTCTTCCAATGATACCGGTCTCGATATTCAGGTGGGTGATATTGCGGATGACGAGTATGAAGTATTGTTCAGCATGCTCGAAACCTTCGGGAATGTGGAACTCATATCCCGTCCGACGCTCGCAGCCACATCGGGAACAGAGGCTGAACTCATGGTGGGATCACGAATTCCATATTCCACCGTTGATACGCGTGAAGATGTGAGCGGTTCGGTGAACCGCTATCAGAGGGTTATTTATCTCCAGGTGGGATTGAAATTATGGATACGCCCAACCTATCATGAAGACGACACCGTCACCCTGGAGATTAAGCCAGAGATCAGCTCTGTTACCGGATATGTGGATGCGGGAGAAGTTCAACTTCCCATTGTAGAGACGACGAATGCCAAAATTGAGGTAACAGTTCCCATGGAACGGACCGTGGTGATCGGTGGCCTCATCAGAGAGAGCAGAAAGAAAACTTCAAGCGGCGTACCAATTCTTCGCAGTATTCCTCTTCTCGGTACGCTTTTTCGACATGATGTCGATCAAACCAGTACAGGTGAACTGGTCATTCTGGTCACACCCCGGTTTCTCAGTACTGAAGATTAGACTGGATTCGCGTACCGATTTTCGATATCCGGGTTGTTATCAGTGGCAGGCCTTTCGGCTTGCGACGTCGCTCAAGGACTGCGTCAATCAGCAGGAGATAAATCCTCCTCTGTCCCCCTTTTCAGAAGGAGAAAGGAAAAGAAAGAGGGCTTCAATTGTATGCCGCAGCATCGAACGCGTGAGGTGCTGGATAAGAAAACCTTGATATCACAACCATTTCGGTATTTTCGTGATGAAACGCGATGAAAAATGCTGGTTGGTTTCAATCGTGTGGATATTCAAGAGATATATCATTTCCGAAATCCAATTCGCCTACATGATGTGAGTCCGCGACCGGCTGGTTACTCCAATCCACTGCTCGAACAACATATGTCCAGTTACGCAGCGGATCTCCGATTCCCGCTTCACTGGACCAGGTTGTGACCCACGGCGGTAACTGAGCAAGGTGATACTCATAGTCAGGTTCATCTCCTGGAACAAACACGGGATTGTTTTCGGCGCCATAGATAGAGTACCCCGTTGTACCCGATACGGGTGTCCAGCGGAGTATCAACATTCCCTGAAAAAGTTCGGTAACCACTTGCAGGCAGGGATCCATAGCCTCTAGTGCGCCGAGATCCGGTGAAGAACCGTAGTATTGATAGTGAACTGGATCTTCGCTGTACCATGCAAGGGGAGTGGAGACGATGATCCTGTTCAGTTCGGTATCAACAGAAATAATTTCCACCGGTGGATTCGCACCGATCAGTACCGAGTCACCTGAAATCAGGTTGAACCCATCCGAGAAGAATCGGACATCATTCAATGAAATAACAGTACCGGTACCCGCACCGGTTGTTACCGTCAGCGCACCTCCCGTATCGATGCACGGGCTTGATGAGTCCAGATGATAATCATTCAGGGAAGTATCCACATATGCCGGCCATGTGGTGATAGACCCGGTATCCTGCTCACTGGCATCCTGATACTCCTGCCAGGTCATGTCCGTTTCCTGCCAGTTGATCAGTATACCGTCTGAGTTATGGATATTGTTGCAGTTGGAATTGAATGCAGACGAGGCATTCAGCGCCTGCATGGACAGCTCGTATCCTGATCTGGTCTCTGAGATAATATTATTCCTGAAAAGAGCACTCCGGATTTCGGCACCATAATATTCGTAAAGTCCTATGCAGGCATTTGAATAGACAGGATTGCCGATCTCGCTGAAGGTATTGTGTACAATGATGATATCTTCATTGTGAACGGCGTCATATGCCAAAAGGAATATGCCACCGTTATGTGCATGCTCAGTATTCTCTCTGCTGTTCTTATACACGAGATTGCGACGTACGATTATATCCCTGCTCTTACTCACCTTGATTCCGACCTGGTTATGCCTGATTATATTTCGTTGGACAACACCATAGTCCGCGTCGTCGATCCAAATACCTGCTTCCGTGCTGTAGTTCTGTTGATTCCATTCGCAGAGGTTTTCCTCTACAACAAAGTATTTCGTTCCATCTTCGATCTGAATGCCGGTAGCACCATTGTGATGGCAGTGATTACCGCGGATCAATAGATCCCGGGCATTCCAGGTCATGATACCCTGAGTTCGTGCGTGATGGAGTATATTGTCGGTTATTGTAATACGCCGCGGCCCTGTATGTGGATTATCCTCATGCCAGACAACGGTTTTAACATTATGGCCCCAATCATCATCGTCGATGCCGCTATAGGAAACCTCATTACCGTGTATGAGAATATCATAATTCCTGCGATAAAGGAAGATACCATGGCTACTGTTGTTTCGTATCGTGCAGTTCGATATTGTGCATTCACTGATGGGAGCTTCCCATGCCATGAACCAGATTCCGTATCCGACACCATAGTCGGGATGTATCATGTCCTCGACAACACAGCTATCGATGATGACATGATCTACAGGACCTTCCGCATAGAATCCTGCGTATAGGGCTCCGCGTAACGTAAGTCCTGCAAAACCTATGTATGAGTTATTTTCGACTTTGATGCAGCAATCGCGGTCACCTCCTCCGCCGTAGATCACTACTTCATCTTCGGCGTAGTTGCGATATAAAATCCACTCCTCCGATGTTCCTGAATTGAATGGTTCAATCAGCTCATTGTATATCCCCGTACGAATGAGGACGGTATCTCCGGGCTGGGCGACCGTAGCGGCAGCCTGGATGGTATCAAAGTCTCCACTGCCGTCCTGCGCAACAATGATAGCCGATGCATGAACCATGGTCGTGATATAGTGAGAGAAAATCACCAGGGGGAGAAATATTGTGATGAGGAGGAATTCACGGATTGATTGTCGGATACGCTGCTTTTCAATCATAATATATATCACCGGCTATGGAAATCTGCTCGCTCCACAGTCTGAGTTCATAAGGTATCACGGGGACTGCCGGGCTAAACATCCCTTCTCACATCATATGCTATCGTGGTACGAAGTAAAAACACTTTTGTGTGTGTCTGTCTATGACGGTTATCTCGATAATATGTCACTGCAGTTATAGACTGACCAGTATAATGGATACAGCCACCAAACCGATGACCGTTATGTTTTTGACGGATAACTTCTCCCCGAATGCTATACTGCCCACAGCACTTATGATGGCGATGGTCCCCGCACCGAATACCGGGAATGCAACTGATGCCGGAATGTCAACAAGAGCCCGGATAAGAAAAAATGAAGAAAACAGATTGGGTATACCGACAAGTACACCGGTACCAATATCGCGAATATGTATCTTGCCAGTTCGAAAGACGGCCAGTGAACTCAGTATAAGAGCCAGGAAAAAGGTGAAGAAGAGAAAGACAGGCCGTTCAGATAGTGAACCATAATACTGAAAGATTTTATTACTGAATTCCGCAGCTCCTCCGAGCAGGAAGAGCAGAACGAGTGACCAGGACCGATGAGTTGACGCATGGTTACCGCCGGGCCAGTGTGACATGAGAATAGCGCATACCGCCATGCCCATGCCCACCCACTGAGTTATCCCCGGAATTTCCCGCCAGAGTAGGAGTGACAGAGTCATTGGTACGAAAATACCCAATTTGGCAAATGCTCCCGCCAGACCAACACCATGGTGTCTGACGGACTTCTGATAAAAAATAAATGCGAGGTAGAAGAATATCCCCGCAATACATCCGATGAGTATCGCCCACCCTGTTAATTCGGATTCAGAGAGCTGCATACGAAACATCGATGCACGGCGAATTATCCGCGGCAGAAGCAGCAAACCTCTCCGGATATCGTCTGTCATATTCGGGGATTCGAGGAGAAAACCCACGCTGATTATGCTGGCAACGGCATAGTTGGTACAAGTAACCGCATACCTGTTCAGGTTTCGTGTTTCACTGTACTTGAATACAAGAGCTATTGAAGAACTGCACAGAATCGCAATAATAAGATGAAACATGAATCAGACCATTCGGCTAAGGAAAATCAGGTTTTCAGCGTGTAACATACTCTGTTGTCCGTCTTTGCTGGAGCCTTGTCACTACTCCGGAGCGTATTGGATACATGTTTGCTCCATTGAGATTTTCAGGTTACGCCATGATTTCGCCTCCTCAATATAAAACCCATGCTTTATGCCGTGAGTCCGTTCACGCAAATACGCCTGCGTCCAGGAGGATTCTCATTGCATGCGTGGAATGTGACGTCGCAGGGTCATATCGGGAACTTTGCATCCACGTCGCCGGTATAGTGAAAAGGCACGTTCAAGGCGCCCATTTACTTGGAATCTACTCATTGAGTGAATGATTTTCTTGATCCTGAGGCGTCAGTACGGCTAATTCAGTAAGCTCAAAAGTGAAAACCACCGCTCCTCAGGCGGCGGACGCATTGAATAAAGGGAGGGAGTACGTCTTGGCAAAAGGATCATATCGAGATGCCGAAGACCGATGTTTGGATCTTTATCTCAAAGAGATCAGCACAGTAGAACTTATTACTCAGGAAGAAGAAGTCGAACTCGCCAAACGAATCAGACAGGGTGATGAGGAAGCGCTTCACCAGCTTATGAAAGCGAATCTTCGTTTCGTCGTGAGCGTAGCAAAACAGTACCGGAATCAAGGGCTTTCGTTGGCGGATCTTATTAATGAAGGCAACCTTGGACTCATAAAAGCCGCTCTTCGTTTTGATGAGAGCAAAGGATATAAATTCATATCCTATGCAGTATGGTGGATTCGTCAGTCGATACTTCAAGCGTTGGCAGAGCACAGTCGCATCGTTCGTCTTCCGTTGAACAGGGCCGGTACCATGCATAAGATCGGCAAACAGTCGGATCAACTCGGACAGCGGTACGGCCGGGAACCAACGGCCCAGGAAATCGCTGATGAGCTTTCCATGAGTGTGGAAGAGGTTAATGAAACACTCCGGGTATCCGGGCAACACCTATCCCTGGATATGTCATTCAGCGGCGACGACGGTAATCGGCTTCTCGATTTTCTGGAAGATGAACTGGCACCCGCGCCGGATGAAGGATTACTGGACGAAACCCTGAGTACGGATGTAGCGCAGGCGCTGGAGAGCCTGACTCCCCGTGAACAGGAAGTCATGACTCTCTATTATGGGATCAATAGGGATCGTCCCTGTACATTGGAAGAAATCGGACAACATCTCGGTCTGACACGAGAGCGCGTACGGCAGATCAAAGAAAAAGCGCTAAAGCGGTTACGTCATGCAGGGCGTGCCCGACGGTTGCGGGCGCATCTCGGGTAAAAAACAAAGAGAAATTTCGCTCGTCTCCGGCGGTTCGCGTATCAGAATCGGACCGCCGGTTTCTTTTTCTCATGCGCAGTTAGTCCGCATATCTCACCAACAATCTGCTGCAATCACATAACTGCATGCGCTATCATGGTTGTCGGGCCTAATAGCGGTCAGCCTCTCGACATCGCTCGGGGACTTTGTCGGTCAGCAGTCAGCCTTTCGGTCATCTCATGGACTTCGTCTATCAGCGTCGGAGAAAAGAAAATCCTCCTCAATCCGCCTTTTTTAAAAAAGGACGGAAGAGAAAGAGGGCTACGCCTGTTCTGAGCGCGGTCGAAGGGATTGTATGCCGCAGCACCTAACAGGTGATGTGCTGGATAATAACCTTGATATCAAAAGCATCTTTGTGCTTTCGCGACCAAACCCGGTTAGAAATACGGGCTGTGGTTGATTCAGCTTATGAAACCTCTCTTTTTACATTCAGCTTCGAGTAGTTTTCTGTGATCTCCCTGTATAATAACTAATCCGTTTTTGATGGTTCCGCCTGAACCGCACGATCGTTTCATTTCCTGCAGAAAAGTCATCGTCTCCGGGGCTCCTACAGGTAATCCCTCCACGATGGTTACACCTTTTCCTTTTCGTCCTTTGATTTCATAACGAATTCGAATCGGATCTTGGAACGAAAGCGAATCTCCTCGGGATCTACATATGCACCGGGACTTCGGTTTACCGCAGTCCGGACACATCCGACCATGTTCCGTGGAATATACCACCATCTTTTCTCGATTAGACCGTTTCATTCTTCTTTTCCCCATATCGTATATTTCGATAATGCGTATCCATTTCGGCGAGAGTACATTCGTCTTCACCCGTATGCGCCAGGAAGCTTCGCACCCAACAAGCGGGGTACACGACCAAGCCCACATGCTTGCCTGTGGGAGGCTTCGCTTCACGAATCCGAATCGTATGACCTGCTATTGAATGTGACTCGTTTGTATGCAGCGTTTTCGGACTCACTTGTTACGATCTCTTTTAAGGTGCGTACTATCATGGGATCAAATTGTTTACCTGCTTCGCGTTCAAGCTCGCGGAGCGCATCTTCAGAAGAGAGTGCGGGTCTGTAGGGACGATCGGTAGTCATAGCATCGAATGCATCCACTACTGTTATAATGCGGGCTTCGGTTGGAATTGCTTCGCCCTTTAAACCGTAATACCCGGGATACTTCGCATCCGTGCGACCATCCCAGCGTTCCTGGTGATACTGTATGAAAGGTATAGCGGGTTTCAACATTTCCACACCTTCGAGAATTTCCACTCCCATTGGTACGTGTTGCTTAATACATTCCATTTCATCTTTCGTAAGCGCACCTCTTTTATTGAGGATCTTTTCCGGTATTCCGATCTTGCCTATATCGTGGAGAATGGCCGCGTAGCGTAGCAGATCGAGTTGTTTTCCCTGTATACCGAAACGTTTTCCCAGATCGACCGCGAATTCGGCAACTCGTTTCACATGACCCACGGTTGTCGGATCCTTTGCATCAATGGCGGCGGCCAGAGCCATGACTATATCCTCGAAGCTCTCTTCGAGTAATCTTTCATGCTCCTGAAGATCTGATAGAAGTACTTTAGACCTGCCGGAATACAGACCCGCAGTAATGGCGGCTACGGTAAATAATGCGAGGTTCATATAACTCGAAAATACCGCCAGAAAAAGACTATCACCCGCTTCCGGAGGTGAAACTCGAAGTACCTGAACCACATATACGAGTCCCACTATCCCGTTAAGGACCAATCCTCCGCCGATACCACCCATCGTTGCTCCGAGAAGGACCGGAACAATGAGGAATACGGCTATCCAATGAATGTTAATCTGCCACGTCCCGTATACGAATTCCATGAGCAATGCGATTAAGACTATCAGAAACAGGGATACGATTCGAAGCCCGCCCCGATGGAGCCACCGCCGGAATATGTGTATCAACGGAGGACGCATAAAAAAACGGGGTGAAAATATGACGATTAATGGAAGTCCTATAATACACACCGACATGACATCACCCAGAAACCAGCTGCTGAAAGTCACGGCGATATCATGCGTGTTCATCGGCGGATTCGACAGATGCACTATACCGGGTACACCGATCAGAGCCGATATGAATGTGTTCAGAAAAACGGCAAAGAAAATAATTCGTACGGTTCGATTGGTACTGCTTCCCCGGGGTTCCCTCCGGAAGAGAGCGGGTACAATGGCTTCGATACTGGCAGCAAAGGCGAAAAATACTATACGGGGGAGGGACGTGGATAATCCCCAGGGGAGTATCATGTAGCCGATGAACGTGGCAAGAGCTCCGGTCCACCCGAAAATTACACCCGCCGCCGCTGCGATGCCAGGCGCGGGAAACACCAGTGCCACTCCCTCGGGAATCTGAAATAGAGTACCGGCCCTATTGAGTACAGCGACTGAGACGAGCGTTACAACCGCCCCGATAATGCGATATCGATGACTCACCGTATACCTTTATCTATAAACGGAAATACGATCTACGGAGTTATCGTAGTATGATAATGTTCCGTGCTTCGGAGCTTCCCATTGTACAATGATACATGCCGTTAGGCAATGAACCGGAGTCTACAGTATGCGTGGATTTATCAGAAAGGATATGTACCGGTTCCGTTCTGACGAGTCTCCCTGACAGATCATACATGCGAAATGGAATGACACGGGGGCTACCACGGGACACATAGTGTATCGTGAAAATGCCATTCGAAGGATTCGGACCAATGAAAAGTATCGGTCTTTCCGGAACCGGATGTGGAACATCATGTAGATTGGATGTTCCGGAAAGCCATGCAAGACATCGTGCCAGGAATACGTGGCGTGGAATAAAACCGGCAGGCTGGTTCGGGAGACCGATACCCTCTATCCCGAATCCGAACAGCATCCTGTTCCCACCTCCGCCTTCGAATCGCAGCCCAGCGATTTCATCCGGCGAAAAATGAACGAAAGGCACGCCCGTCACGTCTACCGGTAGGGATTTCATTGTCAGAATATCCTGTGCCCTCTGATTGTTGGCAGATCCCTGGCCGGCGGTTCCAACATTACTGTAGCCCAAGGTGACTGGATCCGTTGGATCTATATCAAGGATATGGTCAAAGCTGTTATCGAAAAATGAAACGGGGAAAATATCCTCGAACAGCGGACCGTCGCCCCCGAATTCCAGCGTATTCTGTCCCGTGAGAATAAGGAGCCCTCCATTGTGTACGAATCGTACAAGTGAATCCTGTTCCATAGGTTCCAATGCATTGCTTGTTGCTTCACCATTCAACCACAACACCGGTATTTCGGGGTATTCCAGCAGATGCGCCGTCATGGGAACAGGATCGTTCATGCGGTCCCAACACCGGGCGGTGATCTCCAGGGAATCGCATGAATCGAGGATATAGGTTTCCAGATCTTCCCCGTCATCGTCGTCCACTATCACAAGATCGGCAATGCTTTCCACGTGTATGAAGACTTCGGTAGAAGGATTTACGACAGTGTGAAAATATGACATTTCCGGAAATGGAAGCCGCGGACTTACATCGAGTTCGTATTCGCCGGCGGGCAGATCGATTGACCATGTACCATTGATGGGATCGGCATAGCACGTATCATACGGAATGGGTTCGGGTGTACCTGCATATATCGCGGATATACGACCTGATATCGGATCGCCGGTGATCTCCGCAATAAGTCGTCCCTGCACAGGTATAACGGGGAGAACATTGATCTGTACCATGAGAGAATCATTGAAATCGGATTCATCGTTGGTACAACTACTCGTTGCAATGATCCGGTGTAGACCGGGTGAGGTGATGGCCCATGTATGCTCGACAGCGATGTTCTCCCCCCGATCCATTGACCATGACCATGTGAGAGTCTGCGAATCCCCGGTAGGTTCGATGAGATCAATCTGGCCGTCAACGATTGCCTGAGCGTTCCATCCAAAGTTGGCGAACGTGGAAGAAACGCTGATGGAATCGCCTACGTGATAC
>Ga0180433_10001523_pt1 | contig 38520 bp, 36 predicted proteins | sample SS_ome_8_FD_132980 | JGI IMG/M metagenome (GOLD analysis project Ga0180433, IMG submission 132980) | Hypersaline lake sediment archaeal communities from the Salton Sea, California, USA - SS_1_D_1 metaG | ecosystem: Environmental > Aquatic > Non-marine Saline and Alkaline > Hypersaline >... | reverse complement strand
TTATCCCTGGCATACTCGAAAGACTCATGCGCATTTTTGAGCTGTTTTTCCCTATCTACCATCTTTCCATCTTTAAACCTTACAAATCCCAGCCCGAGCTGTTCTATCTCAATAAGAGGCTTCAATTTCTCCAGACTTTTAACCTCCCCTGATTTCCAGGAACCTTTTATAAACTGTAGAATTAAAACCTTGAAATTCCTGCCGGCAGCCCGTAAAGCCAGCCCCATTGCTGCAGTGGTTTTCCCCTTGCCGTCACCGGTATTTACAAGTATTAGCCCTCTTTCAAACTTTTTTTGGGGATTTATTTTTCTATCCATCGCCAGACATATCTCCTTCTAAATTCAATAAATATAATATTCATTATAAATTATTAACCATAATTTTATAGCCCATTATTCAGGATGCTATAAAATAAGTCCATATCCATATTTTCCCTGAATATATCTGCAAGTCTATTATATTGATTATCCCTGAAATCTTCATATGATGTCATCACTTCCTCATCACCATCACCTGATATTATATTATTCTTTTCCCTGAGCACGTTTAGAATGAATTCCCTCATACCATTATTGTCAAAAATACCGTGAATGTAGGTCCCGAGCACCATTTTAACACTGACGTCATCAAATTTTATAAAACCGTCATAGGTAGCCATTCCATTACTGCCCCCGGTTATGACCCTGAAAAGCGGTACTAATTTCTGCAAACTTCCGGCCATGGCACCGGATGTTCCCATATGTATCTCGTAACCCTTCATCGTACCGGCAACTTTTTTAGTTAACCTGCCGGATAATTTTTTAAAATCATGGTGTTGCAATAAATCGCTGTTAATCTTAAATTCTACCTGACGGGTAAATTTATCCTGCCGGAAATCCGTATCCATATCGATAAAACCGAAACCGTTTATACTTCCGGCATTTTTCGATTCACTTTTAAATTTATCTGTAATTTTTTTCCCTAAAATCTGGAAACCTCCGCATATGCCAAATACCACCGTGCCCCTTTTGTATTGCTTTTTAATTTCTTCCTCTAATCCAGACTTTCTTAAATACAAAAGATCGCTTATAGTGCTTTTACTTCCGGGAATAATAATCATATGGGGCTTTAAATTTTTTAGCTCCCTGCTGTCTCTTATATATACAAGACTAACATCTTTATCCAGTTCGAAAGCATTAAAATCCGTAAAATTAGAAATATGGGGGAGGTATATTACAGAAATTATTATTTTTCCTCCTTCATTATTCGTGCGCAAATTTACTAAAAGGTTCTTCCTCGATTCTTCCCGCTCTATATTCACGGAATCTTCTTCTTCGATATATATATCTTTAAAGAATGGAATAGTGCCTAAAACCGGGATATCCAATTTTTTTGCTATATAGTCGTTGCCCGGTTTTAAAAGACTTATATCTCCCCTGAATTTATTTACAAGAAACGCCTTTATATGTTTCCTGTATTTATAAGGAAGTAACTTTACCGTACCGTAAAAACTGGCAAACACCCCTCCTTTGTCTACATCTCCCACCAGTATCACATTCGAACCGGCAATCTCTGCTACACGCATGTTTACGATATCATTTTTCAGAAGGTTTATTTCGGCAGGGCTGCCTGCCCCCTCTATTACGATATAATCGAATTTCTTTTTCAAATCATCCAGAATTTCTTTTATTCTGCTCAAGTAAAAAAATTTCTTTTTATCATATTCAATCGCACTCATATTCTTAACTACCCTCCCCATAAATATTATCTGCGCCCTTGAGTCCGCAACCGGCTTTATCAATATGGGATTCATATAAACCTGCGGTTCCAATCCGCATGCTTCCGCCTGAACCGCCTGGGCCCGGCCCATCTCTTCTCCCGAAGCAGTTACATACGAATTCAGAGCCATATTCTGTGATTTGAACGGGCATACGCTGTACCCATCCTCTTTAAGGATCCTGCATATTGCTGCAACAGCGACACTTTTCCCTACATGTGAACCTGTGCCCTGTATCATTATAGATTTTGGTCTTTTTTTACTCATATTACGGCCTATTGTAAATATCTTAGTATCCGGCCTGCATTTTTTGCCACTAATGCTCCCTGATCTACAATTTCATTATAAAGGTCCAGTGCCCTGCCACCGGTATGGTCTCTATCTTTAATGTGCTTCTCTTCAATTATTATCACTTTTTTATTTAACTTCACTGCTTTTTTAACTGAAACCAGATTTGATAAATTGCCGGGGCCAAATTCCACACCGGGAAGAATAACTACATCACTGGATTTTATAAACTGAAGATTTTTCTCCTGGGAGTCGGGGCTTATGGGTGAAAATGGCGCTTCTGCCACATACGGAATCTCCAGCATCCGGGCAGTATCCATATCGCTATCAAGTGTGTTAACAACACCGCATGACACCTTATAACCAATATTATATAGTAGGGTTATTACAGCTGAAGCCGCTCCCCCGCCTCCTATTACATGCACTTTAACATCCTTCTTCCCTGGCTTGCCTGCCATTTCCCAATCTATCTCCGGATTAAAAATGGGACTGATATAAAACTTGCCTGTCACGGGATTCCTGCCTACGAAGACGTCGCTTCCAAATACATTTTTAATACTTGCCCTGTTTAAGATATCTTCTGCCCTGCCAGATCCATAAATTTTGCCTTCTTTTAAAAGCAGTATTTCACCGCCACTCTGAAATGCAAGATTTATATCATGAAAAATCCCTATTATTGTCTTATTCCCCCTGCGATTCAGTTCCATAAACAAATTCATAAATTCAATCTGGAAATTAATGTCAAGGTGCGAGGTCGGTTCATCAAGAAACAACAGGGGGCTATCCTGGGCCAATGCCTGCGCTACGACTACCCTCTGCTTTTCACCACCTGATAATTCGCTAAACTTCCTTTTCGCAAAAGACAATATCTCCGCTTTTTCCATTGCCTCATCAACTTTAGCAAAATCTTCCTTCTTCTCCGCTTCGAATCTTGAAATATAGGCGTGCCTCCCCATCATTACCATCTCGCCTACGGTAAAATCAAAACCGGGATTTGTATACTGGGGAACAACACCCACTGTTTTTGCAATCTCCCCGGAGCCCATTTTTTTTATATCCCGTCCTTCAAGCTTAATTTTTCCTTCATAACCGCCCTTAATCCCGCTAATGAGTTTAACAATCGTGCTTTTACCTGCTCCATTGGGTCCGAGAATTGAAATGAAACTTCCCCTTTCGACATCGAAACTAACATCATCAAGGACTTTTTTGCCGTTATATGAAAAACTTAAATTTTTTACAGAAAGTATACTTTTATTTCTGTCCATTTTGTCGAATAAATTCTTTATAATTGCATAGCATATTAAAAAATATATTAATGAGCTAAATGCTTAGAATACATTACTCTTTGATTTAACCAGCAAATACAAAAAGAACGGCACTCCGATAATCGAAGTTATAATCCCAACAGGTATTTCCCGGGGCATAAGTACCGTTCTTGCCAGGGTATCGGATAATAGAAGGACAATACCGCCTGCGATAGCAGAAGTCGGATATAGGATTTTATGGTCAGGTCCCACGATTAACCTCAAAATATGAGGGGTCACCAATCCTATAAAACCGATAATGCCGCTCATCGATACGGCAACCGCCGCTATTAGCGAGGCCATTACCAGTAAAATTTTCTTTACCTTCTCAGTTTGTACTCCTAATTGCACCGCCCTCTCGTCCCCCATCGATAATATATTAAGGTCTCTCATAAAAAACCCTGATATAATAACCAGGACCGTGACTATAGGAGCCATTATAATGAGATTATTCCAGGAAGCAGAAGTAAAGCTTCCCATAACCCAGAATACTATTTTAGCCATATCCTCTGCCCTAAAAATCATTATAAGGTAGGTCACTGCACTCAACATGGCGCTTAAAGCTATTCCGGAAAGCAGCAGTGTTATAACTGAAACTCTGCCCCTTATCCTGGCAATATTGTAGACCAGAAACGTTGTTGCTATCGCTCCTATCAGTGCAAACAAAGCCGTGGCCGATATACCTGCCAGTCCGGCGCCTTTAATAAAAACAAGCCCGATGGTCGCTCCAAGAGCAGCTCCTGCTGAAACACCTATTACGAAGGGGTCTGCCATCGGATTCCTGAATAATCCCTGAAAAATAACTCCCGAGCTTGCCAGTGCTATCCCTACAAATACAGACAGGAGTACCCTCGGCAGTCTTATCATGGAAATTATAACCATATCACGTTCTTCAAAAAGGCCTTCGTCTATAAAGTTTTTGACTCCTGGTATAAAGCTGGAAAATATAAGACCGGTATCCTTAAGGGATATCCCTGCAGCACCTATCGATGCAGAAACCATTACCAGTAACAAAAGTAGTACCAACAGTAAAAAAACGTATTTTATGGTCCTTTTTCCAGTCCCTATCATAACAGCACCTTATTTCTTAAATAAATATCCCCGGGAACTTATAGAAGCCGGGAGATAAAGTCGTTTTATTCCATAATTTCGAATTCCCCAAAAATATAGGGATGAAATGCCTTTGATAACATCTCCAGCGCTATATCCAGATTCTGGCTTGGACGTGAAACCGGGTTATCAGGAATCACGTAAACCCTGCCATTTTTTACGGCAGAAATACTTGAAAACCTTTCGTCTCCGGTTATGGCAGAAGGGTCTGCGGCCAGACTCATCGGAGCAACTATTACATCAGGATTTTTTTCTATTAGTGTTTCCAGGCTGTATTCCGGCCATCCCGTAATACTATCCTGAGCCACTATATTTATCCCTCCTGCCTTTTCAATCAGGTCATTTACAAAAGTATCCATACCGGCACTCATCAGAGGATCATTCCATACTTCGTAAAAAACTTCCGGCTTATCTTCATCACTTAAATTCTTAACTTCATTATAAATCCCGTCCACGCTTTTTTTAAGCTCTTTTATAAGTTCCTCACCTTTATCTCCAGAGCCGGTTAATCTGCCAATGTTGGCAATTTCTTCATAAACGCCTTCTATGCCGCTTACACTTATAACCCTGTAAATTTCGATTCCAAGTTCTTCTATTTTCTGGTAATCATCATCGGGCCCCCCACTTACCGCTATCAATAAGTCCGGATTCAGCGCAGCAATTTTCTCAATATTTAGCCCAAAGGAGTCCCCGGCGCCTTCGAAACCCCCGGCGAGCGGGTCACCGCTTGTCACGCTGTAGTTATCAACCTCGACAACCTTATCTATTACACCAAGGCCGCTTATTATCTCCAGCGCACTTGGAGAAATGACAACTATCCTCTCCGCAGGTGAAGCAATTTTAATTATATCCCCATTACCGTCTCTTACTTCGATTCCTTCCGTAACAGACTTTACTTCAACCTCGCCCTTGCATCCCAGCAGGCATACCGGAACTGCTATAAGCAATAAAACGACTGCTGCGCTTACGGCATAAACTACTCTCTTTAACATATTCCCTCCCTTTAATGTTTTTATTAAATAAAAAACTCCCGGTCTCTCGGCCGGGAGTTTTTCTTTTTCAAATGAAAAATCCCCTCTTTCTGCCGAAGAGAGAAAATCTAGTAATTAACAGGTCTCCTGGCTTAAGGGACTTTACTCTCTGCCTTCCCGGCAATCTTGCCAGTGGCTTTTGTAAGAGAGCACACACCCTATCACAGTGGCGGGACCGCTCCAGAATTTAACTGGATTCCCTGAATTAAAAATTATTAATTAATATATGTATCTGCTAATAATCCATATATTATTTCAAAAAAACTACTCGAAATTAAAACAGCATTTCTTTTTTAAACTATACTATATACCCGATATAAATATCAACCGGAAATAAAAAATAATTTAGAGAGCCAGGAAATGAAACCGATATGAAGCCACTCCGTATATATCTACACTGGTAATATATTAGATTAATATTCGCAGATGCCTCTAATAGCTATTTATTTTTTATGTGTTTATTAATATAATTCTTTTAAAATGACCGGACAAATTATATACAAAATACTTCTTTGCACAGTTTTTGCTACGGCTCTTATTGTTTTTATCTCCCTGTTTATAACTTCAGCGCCATACGGCCGCCATTCCCGCAGGGGTTGGGGCCTGACCATAAACGCCAGATTGAGCTGGCTTATTATGGAATCCCCCTCATTTTTTACTATGATTCTTATGTTTATAATAGGAGGCAGAAAGACAAATTTAATCGCAATATTATTCCTTTCCATTTGGACCGTCCATTATTTTCACAGAACATTTATATATCCATTCCTTATTAGGGGAGGAAATAAGAAGTTCCCTTTACTCTTAATGATTTTTGCTATTTTTTTCAATACCGCAAATGGTTTTATAAATGGTTACTATCTATTCATCTACTCACCGGCTTATGGCATGGACTGGCTTACTGACCCCCGCTTTATTGCCGGATTCGTATTTTTTTTATCCGGGATGTTTATAAATCTGCAATCCGACCATATCCTCAGGAGATTAAGAAAGTCGGGAGAGGAAAACTATAAAATACCCGGAGCAGGTTTATTCAAATATATATCCTGCCCGAATTACCTGGGAGAGATTATGGAATGGATAGGGTGGGCAATAGCCACATGGTCAATCCCGGGTCTTGCATTCGCCATATTTACAATTGCCAACCTGGCGCCGAGGGCGCTTTCGAACCATAAATGGTATATTGATAGTTTTTCCGATTACCCTGAAGACAGAAAGGCGCTTATCCCCTTTATTTATTAGCTTTTTTAAGAAAATAAAACTATAAAATTTTATTTTCTTTCATCCACTGAAAAGTATCGTTAATTGATTCCCTTACAGGCCGGGGATTATACCCCAGTTCCCTGCTTGCCTTCTCGTGGCTTATATATGAATTGGACCTTAAGGTGTCTATGGTATAATAAGTAAATCTCGGAGTTTTGCGGGCTAACCAGTAATATAATGGAGAAACCATACCGGCAGCTCCTGCAATCCATGCAGGAATTTTATACTTCGGCGGCTCTACTCCACTGGCCTCAGATAATATCTTCATAAATTCATCCATCGTAATTCTCTCACCGGATAATATATAAAACTCTCCTTTTTCCCCTTTTTCGGCAGCCATTGCAAGACCCTCTGCAACATCACGGACATCAACAAAATCATAGGCGCCTCCAGTGGTTATTTTCATTCTGCCCATGGCAAAATCAATAAATGTCCTGGTTGTCAGTGCACCCCTGAAATCATAAGGACCTATAACTCCCGTCGGGCAGACTACTACAGAATCCAGCCCATTGGATGCCGCTTTTATTACCTCCACACTGGCAGCGGCCTTAGACCTGTCGTATTCTCCTCTCCTGCAGTTTATATCAAAAGGCATACTCTCATCAATAACAGTCCCAATTGGCGGTTCTTTTAAAGCGTGTATGGAACTTGCATAAACCAGACGTCTCACTCCGCACCTAAGACACGCGCTTATAACATTAATTGTGCCATCGAGGTTATTCCTGCGGATTAATTCTCTATCGCCAGGCATTATAGTAACAATGCCTGCCAGGTGATATACGGTTTCTGCTCCCTCAAAAGCCTCTACAAGAGAGCTGGCATCCAGGATATCTCCTGGAACCTTCTCAATTTCCAGACCATCAAGCAAAGATAAATCCGATGTGTGGCGAACAAGAACCCTGACTTTCTTGCCTCTGGCAAGCAATTCCCTTACCAGCACACCGCCAATGCACCCTGTACCACCTGTAACAACTTCCATATTTTAAAAATTATAACCGGTTTTTATTTTAAATTTTATAAATAACAATATTTCTAAAACACCAGAGATATTAACTATTCTTATTTTTCTCTGCTTTTTTAATCATGGAACTCATTACGTCGGCCCTGGTAATTATTCCTGTTAACTTATTTTTCTCATCTACTATAGGGATTCTGTTTATATTATTATTTATCATAATATTTACAACTTTGCTTAAGGTCATATTTTCTCCAGCTGTTTTAATCTTTTTTGACATAATATCTTCAACACGTGTTTCCATAAATTCTTTAGTGCTTTTTGTATAACTTTCAAAATTATCCAGAAAAGCATAACTAAAAGATATGGGAAAAGGAAGAGAGGATATTTTTATTATTATATCTTCTTCGCTCACTATACCTATTAATTCATTTTTTTCATTAACTATTGGAACACCACTTATTTTATATCTCAAAAGCCTCCTCACCAATTCTGAGACAGTGGCATCTTTTCCAATAGTTATAACTTTCCTTGTCATTATATCCCTGGCAAGTAATTCAGCCATTTTTTTCCCCCGGTCTATTAATTAAAACAATTTAATTATGTTCTCAAGAATAACATAAAACTAAAATTTTTTAATCTTTCATGCCAGCTTCGCCAACTTTAAAAATCGCATATCTGGTTAAAAATGGGGCAATAATTTCATTTAAAATGACAGATGCTATTACAGCATTTATCATTATACTTGAAATATCTGAAAAAGCTTTATACTGCTTTATCAACATAGCAAGACCAATAGTCACTCCCGCTATTGGAAACAATCCAAAACTCAAATATTTTCTGAATTCTGAAGGGGCTTTTGAGACAGCCCCACCGATTCTTACCCCTGCATACTTGCCTGCGAATCTGGCAAAAGTTAATATAATAGCAAGTATCCCGGCTGTTTTTATAACCCCAATGTCAAAATGCGCTCCGGCAAGAGTAAAAAACATCGCAAAAATGACTACTTCTGTATTGTGTATGACCCCAAACATATCTTCATTATCATTCATTCTATTTACTACCATAAATCCCATAGTCATACTTGCAAGAATACCTGATAATCCCAGAGCTTTTGATGCTCCAATACACAAAAAGATTGCGCCTGAAATCAGGGCAAGGAGCTGCTGCTTTTTCTTTACAAAGCGGCCTATAAAGGACAGGCCTAATCCAATTAATGAACCCAGAAGTATTGAACCCAGAATATCTATAACAGGGGCTGCCAGCATTTCATACAGAGAAATATTCTCAAATCCTATAATCATACAGCTTGCTATATTCGAACCTACAGCATAAGCCATTACTGCCACAGCGTCATCTAGAACAATTATGGCAAGAAGCGTGGTGGTAAACGGTCCCATTGCCCTATATTCCCTGACCACGGCAAGTGTAGCTGCAGGTGCAGTGGCACAGGATATGGCTCCAAGGACGATAGCCATTGGAAGAAAATATAAAAAAGAATCGTACCCTGACAGACCGGATTTTATTATAAGAGGACCAAGAAATAATACCGAAACAGTTACAAGTATCCATGCTCCAAGAGCTTCAAAAGGCGTGATTGTAACAATATTTTTTCCAAATTTTTTAAGTTTCTTCAGGTAAAGACCTCCACCCACAAGGTACCCTATAATCCCCAGACTGATGTCGGTGATTATATCCAGTCCTCCATCAATTAAATCTCTAGGGATAATACCTGATAAACTTATAATAATTCCTATAATAATATAGCCGCTGATTGTGGGGAATTTTACTTTTTTTGCTGCAAATCCTGCAAAAAGACCGATAATTACAATTATACCCACTGCAAGAATTGCATTAAACTCAAAATCCCACTCCAAATTAAATCTCCTTTTTAGAACCAATCACCATTAACCAATTTGTAAAACACAGGCGAGGGTAAGGTCAATACCGACACATTCTAACTCTCTGGCTAATTCTTTTCAAGAAAATTTCATAATATATGTTGATATGACAGTTTCTACTAACCGTTTTTTTTAGAAACAAAAATTTTTAAGAAAAAATACTTATCAGGGTTCCAGTCTATTTATATCCGTAAATTTATCAAAATCTCTATCAAAAGAATATATTTTATCAGCACTGCTTGCTCTCATAAAAGAGTAATTATAGGCATCTATAAAATCTATATTTTTTTTCTTAAAAATGTTAAGAGCATCAATCAGGATAACTCTTTCTTTAAATCTAATATTAGGAGTTCTTAAAATTAATTCAACATTTTTACATATTTCTTCTTTGCTCCAGTTATATATTTTTTTTAATACCCACACTATTTCTGCTATAACCAGACTTGTTGAAATAGCTATAATATTACCATTGATTATCTCAGTAAAAAGTTGCTCTATCTTTTTGTGAGTTATTTCATCTTCTACAACAAAGTATCTTAAAAAAATATTGGTATCTATAAAAATCATTTCATCTTTCTTATAATATCTCCAGCCATATCTTTTTCCATCTGCCTTCTTACTTTTTTAAAATCAATCTTCTTATATGATTTCTTTGTAATTGCATTTAATATGGTCCCCTTCCTTACGGTAAAAATAATTTTTCCTTCCTTTACAGCAAACTCACCAATATCATGCGGTCTTATATTAAATTTATCCCTTATTTCTCTGGGTATAGTTATTTGCCCCTTTGACGTTACCCTTGGCATCGTAAAAACTCCTTTATCAGTATCCTATTCAGTACCGGGTAATACCAGCTATGTGGTAATACTACATATATAGTATTACTTATTTTATAATATGACAATATTCATTTCTAAAATTTTGGATATAGCTACTGCTTTTTCTTTAAAATTAATATATGCAAATAGAATTTTCTATTTTAAATTATAAAAAGCAGCCAGCCCCGGATACTTTGCCTCGGCTCCAAGGTCTTCTTCAATACGGAGAAGCTGGTTATATTTGCAAACCCTGTCCGTCCTTGAGGGAGCACCTGTCTTTATCTGACCTGCATTTACCGCAACTGAAACATCAGAAATAGTAGTATCCTCTGTCTCACCTGACCTGTGAGAAACTACTGCAGTATAACCAGCAGTCTTTGTCATCTCAATGGCATCAAGCGTTTCGGATAATGTTCCTATCTGGTTTAGCTTTATTAAAACAGAATTTGCTACCCCCATTTCAAGTCCTTTCTTTATCCTTCTAGTATTAGTAACAAAAACATCATCTCCCACGATCTGGATTTTCTTACCGAGTTCTTCGGTCATCTTTTTCCATCCATCCCAGTCTTCTTCGGCCATTCCATCCTCTATCGATATTATGGGGTATTTGTCTATCAGCACCTTATAATAATCTATCATCTCTGCTGAAGTAAAAATCTTTCCCTCCCCTTTAAGATTATATTTACCTTTTTCAAAAAATTCTGTAGAAGCAGGGTCCATGGCTATATAAATATCTTTACCCGGTTTAAATCCGGCTTTTTCGATAGCCCTTATTATATACTTCAAGGCGTCCTCATTTGATTTCAGGTCAGGAGCAAACCCGCCTTCATCGCCAACTGCAGTGCTTAGACCATCTTTACCCAGAACGCTTTTAAGACTTTGATAAACCTCCGAGCTCATCCTCAAGCCATCACTAAAAGTAGGAGCGCCAAGTGGCATTATCATAAATTCCTGCAGGTCGACACTGTTATCGGCATGCTTGCCGCCATTCAATATATTCATCATTGGCACGGGCAGTATATGCGCATTGACTCCTCCAAGATAAATATATAGAGGTATATCAAGTGCAGCAGCAGAAGCTTTTGCTACGGATAATGACACACCCAGTATAGCGTTGGCTCCCAGCTTCGCTTTATTATCAGTCCCGTCCAGGTCAATCATTGTCCTGTCTATCTCACGCTGGTAGATGGCATCCATTCCCTCCAGCTCTGGGGCAATAATAGAATTGACGTTCTCCACTGCCTTCTGGGTTCCCTTTCCCATATAGCGCTTTTTATCACCATCTCTCAGCTCAACTGCTTCGAATGCTCCTGTAGAAGCGCCTGAAGGTACCGAAGCTCTTCCGACAGCTCCGCAATCAAGAACCGTTTCAACCTCTATAGTGGGGTTTCCCCTTGAATCGATAATCTCTCTTGCAAAAATTCCTGTAATTTCAGTTCCATTGCTCATTGCTAATCTTCCTTTCCAATATCTATTAATTATTTCTTTTTATTATTTATATTCCTTCTTAAGCTCTTCCTGCAGCATCTGGCTATAACAATAACATAAACTAACCTATTATATTAATTTTTTCCGTATTTTGAAATTAATTATTACAGTTCCTGTTTAAAAAACATATAAAATCTGGTTTAATAATATGCAGTTTTTAAAATGCCCTGAGCAGGCATCTTAAAAAAAATTAAACAAATATATTTATTACACTCCTTATGAAAGGAAAATAGCTGTACAAATGATAAGATCGACAGGAAAAAAAATTAATATAGCCAGTTTTAATGTGGTTAGTATTTCTGTAATGCTGGTAATATCAATAATAATTTCGATATCCATTGTCTCCTGCAAAAACCCTGGAGGTGTTTCAGAAACAATGGGTACATTTGAAGTTACCAGAGGGGATATAAATCTGACCATAAGCACCACTGGCTATGTGGACAGCTCCGGCAAAAACGATTATTCTATCCAGACTTCAGGTGAAGTGCGTTATGCCCTGGAAAAAGGAGACGCCTTTGAAAAAGGCGATAGACTGGTAGAGGTAGATAACAGCCAGCAGAAACTCCTGATTGCTCAGGCGGAAGAGAACCTCAATTCAGCCAAAAATTCCCTGGAGACCGCCAGTATAAACTACCAGCAGGCGCTTAATGCAAATCATATTGCGATACAGTTAGCTGAGGTAAATACGGAGCTGGCAGAAATATCTGCCCATAATGCTTTTATAGCTTTAGAAAATGCAAACAATATAGCCGATAAATCAAAAATAAGTGCTGAACTGGCTCTGGAAAACGCCGAAGCTATCCTTGCAGAGGCAAAGGGGGAACCTCTTATAACAGATACCCAGATCGCCCAGTATCAGGCAAATGTGGAGTCCGCACGGGCAAGCTACGAGTCAGCTCTGGCGCAGGGTACATCTTCATCAAAAACAGCAGAAGGTGCCTGGGAGCAGGCAGTCACAGGCCGGTCATCCACTTACTGGTCAAATTTATCAAGCACCCAGTCAGCTGCGATTCAGATTGATATAGCAGCAAAAAACATAGCTCTGGCAGAATCACAGGCAAAATTATCAGAAATAAATCTTGAGCTGGCAAAGCTGGACATAGATAAAAACATAATATATGCGCCCTATGACGGCATAGTGCTCTCCTCGACTTATAAAGATGGCCAGTACTCAAGTCCCGGTATGAGCGCAATCTCTGTAATAAGCAGCGATTTTATAATTAAAGCGGATATAAATGAGATTGACGTAGTAAACATTAAAGAAGGGCAAAATGTAGATATAACTCTTGATGCCTATTATGAAGATAAATTCAGCGGCAAAATAATAGAAATCTCGCCGATATCCACAAATGTAGGAGGAGTGGTTTCTTTCGAACTTACAGTGGAACCGGAAACCGAAAATGCTCCGCCGCTTTTATACGGACTTTCCGCAAGCCTTGATATAACTACTTCCGGCGTTAAGGATGTCCTATATGCCCCCGTACAATCAGTTTACGAAGAAAATGGGGCTACCTATGTTGACCTGATAACAAGCGATGGAAAAATAGAAAAAAGGGAAGTTTCTACAGGAACTTTCAATTATGATTTTATTGAAATAAAATCGGGACTGACTGAAGGAGACGAAATCCTTGTTTCACCTGTAAACTACAGCACTGCCCAAAATCTTAACCTTCAAATTAACTAAAGATATGCCAATTAATAACAACAATATCCTTATAAAAACTATTGATGTCACAAAGGTTTACAAACTTGGAGATATCAGGTTTAAAGCCCTGCGCGGAATAAACCTTGATATAAAAGAAGGAGAATTCGTTGCAATAATGGGCCCCTCCGGTTCAGGAAAATCAACACTTATGAATATTCTGGGATGCCTTGATATGTTATCTTCAGGGCGATACTACCTTAATAACATAGATATAGGCAAGCTTGACGATAACCAGCTGGCAAATATAAGAAATAAGGAAGTTGGCTTTGTATTCCAGACATTTAACCTTCTTTCAAAAACAAATATTTACGGGAATGTCGAGCTCCCGCTAATTTATTCCAAAGACAGAATAGCAAACAAAAAAAAGATAATAATTGATGCAATAGAATCAGTGGGCCTTTCACGCCTGATAAAGCACAGGCCCAGCGAGCTTTCAGGAGGAGAAAGGCAGAGGGTAGCAATTGCAAGAGCTCTTGTCAATCAGCCCTCCATGATACTTGCCGATGAGCCAACCGGGAATCTTGACTCAAGGACAGGTGAGGAAATTATTGCTATATTTCAGAGATTAAACAATGAAGGGAAAACAATTGTACTGGTTACACATGAAATAGAGATAGCAAGACATACACACAGGATTATTTATCTGAGAGATGGTGTAATTCACGGGCAGGAAGAAGTCAAAGAACAGATATCGGCACAGGAACAATTAAAAAAGATGCCAAAACTGGAAGAAATATTAACGAAAGACTAAATATTATTTTAAAAAATGAAAAGATTTCTTGAAAATATAAAAATCGCATTTCAGGCATTATTCTTAAACAAACTCCGCTCTCTTTTAACCATGCTTGGAATCATAATAGGAGTAGGAGCCGTGGTCGCAATGCTATCGATAGGAACAGGGGCACAGCAGTCCGTAATAGAGAGCGTGCAGGATATTGGCTCCAATCTTATTATAATATCTCCCGGGAACATTGAAGACGTACAGGATATAAGATCCACGATGATGGGAGGCCAGACTTCTGAATTAAACTCAGATGACCTTGAGGCAATTAATAAAGAGGCAACACTTGTAACACAAGCTGCACCAGTAGTTTTTAGCTCATCAGTTGTTTCCTATTCGAATAAAAGCACTTATTCAACTGTATATGCTTCATCAGAAAACGGACGGGAACTATACAACATGGATGTGGAAAGAGGAAAATTCTATACCAGAAGCGATGTTTCAAATACTTCAAATGTTGCAGTAATCGGACAGTCTACTGTCAAAAAACTATTTGATAATATTGACCCTATAGGAAAAATAATCAAGATTGACGGCAAGAATTTTAAGGTAATAGGGACACTTGAAAGCAGGGGGACGGATATGTTCGGTAATGACCAGGATGATTTTATAAGTATCCCTGTAACCACTGCCCAGAACAAGCTGTATGGAATGAATTCATATAATATGATTCTCGCACAGAGTGTCAGTGAAGAAGAAATAGAAGAAGCATGCGAAGAGATAAAATCAATACTGAGAAAACAAAGGGGCATAAGATTCGGAGAGAAGGATGATTTCAGTGTTCAGAACCAGACACAGATACTGGATGTATTATCAGTAATTACAGGTATTTTTACCGTTGTTATAGCAGGCATAGCAAGTATATCCCTCCTTGTCGGCGGTATCGGGATAATGAATATAATGCTTGTTTCCGTAACTGAAAGAACAAGGGAAATCGGGATAAGAAAAGCCATAGGGGCCAAAAATAGGGATATACTTATCCAGTTTCTTGTAGAAAGTACGGTCTTAAGCATTACCGGAGGCATATTCGGTATTCTTTTCGCAGTTCTGGTATCGACTATACTTACCAGATTTACCATTCTTGAAACATCTGTAACTATAATGCCCATAATTATAGCCCTGAGTTTCTCAACGGTAGTGGGTCTTTTCTTCGGTATCTACCCCGCAATGCGTGCTGCACGCCTTAACCCAATAGATGCCCTTAGATATGAATAGAGTAATATGCGCCGCATAAACAAATTAGTTCATCAGATAATACCTGCATTACCTAATATATAGCCAAGTTTAGCCGGGTTCTTAAGATGAATTGTATTGAACCCCAGTTTCGCTGCAGCCTCAATATTGGCTATGGTGTCATCTATAAACAGTGATTCTTTTGCTTTAATGCCATTTTTTTTAATTAGTCTCAAATATATTGAACTGTATGGCTTTAATAATTTAACAAAAGCCGAAACTACTCCTCCATCAAAGAGTTTAAAAAAATTAAACTGTTTATGTATAGTCAAGAAGGCTTCTTTATGAAAGTTAGACAGGAAATATAATTTATATTTTTTATTTTTTAATTCATTCAGGAGCTCTACATTGCAATCTACAAGCTTATACATACCAGGGTAATTATCTATATATTTACTTAAAATATATCTATATTTCTTGTTCCTACTTATTATTATCTCTTTAGCTTCTTCTCTGGTAATTATACCAATATCAAGGTATGCCCATTCCTTGCTTAAAAAAAATATATCTCTTATAAGCTCGACTTCTACATTATTAAGTCCCTCACTTTTCAAATACCCTTCCGGATAAAATTTGACAAGTACATCCCCCAGATCAAATATTATATTTTTTATATTCTGTCCCATTTCGCCCTCCGCTCGCAATTCTTACTCACCTTTGTTTTTAATAAAGAATCGTTTTTTAATAAATTCTGAGGGAGAGCAACCTATATATTTTTCAAACACAGAAATGAAATATCTGTATTCTGAAAAACCTACCTTATGTGCTATTTTATAGATTTTATCTTCGTTTTTTTCGATGTACTCGAGAGATTTCTGTATTCGATATTTATTTAGAAAATCAGTAAAGGTCAAACCTGTTGATTTTTTAAACACTCTTGTTAAATAACTTACACTCGCAAGTAATTCCTCAGAAAGATCCTCAAGACTGATTTTAGATCCATAGTTCGCTATTATATACTCGATTATCCTGTTTACATACCTGGAATACTGATCCTCTTTTTTCAAATATAATTCCATGTCAAGCAATTTGAGATTATCCATATCTTTTACTGTTTCACTTACATATAAATAATCTTTCTTCTTTTTTATTTCTACCGACAATTCTTTTATTGCATTTTTAAGTTTATCTTCATCTATAGGTTTAAGTATGTATTTGAAAACATCTAAATCTATAGCTTTTTTGGCAAATTTAAAATCCTCATACCCTGATATTATTATTGTTTCAAAATCAATACTTTTCTTTAGCTTCCTAACCATATCCAACCCGTTGGTATAAGGCATTTTAATATCAGCAATAACTATATCGGGTTTTGACTTTTTAATAATATCAAGTCCCTCTAGCCCATCCCCGGCTTCTCCAACTATAACACAATTCATTGAAGCCCAATCAATTGTATATACAAGCCCTTTTCTTATCATGGCTTCATCTTCCACTATGACCACCTTTAGCATTATTCTGATATCTCCTTACCTTTTTTTGTAAACGGTAACCTGATAAATACAACAGTTCCTACACCTTTTTTACTTTCAATTTCCAATCCGTATTTATCACCATATTTTAACTTAATTCTCCTGTGCGTATTAACCAGGCCTACATGTTCACTCCCTGTATAATCTCCATCTAATGACTTATTTATTTCCTCCATTAATTTTTTTTCTATTCCTTCACCATTATCCCTTACTTCTACCACCAGGTTATTATCTTCAACATAGCATTTCACATCGATATTTAACTTTTTCTTGTTCTTGAAATTATGTAGAATGCTGTTCTCGATTAAAGGCTGGATAATCAATTTCGGTATCAAACAACCCCTTACTTTTTTGTCAAATTTGATATCATAGTTAAAGCTATCTCCATATCTATATTTCAGCAATATCAGGTAGTCGAAAACATACTGGATATCATCCTTAAACTTTACTTCCTCATATTTCTGGCTGATACTATACCTTAAAATATTACCCAGACTCACTATCATTTTTACCGATATATCCGGGTCAATTTTAACCATATATTTTAGCGATTCAAGCGTATTGTATAAAAAATGAGGATTAAATTGAGACTGAAGCTGCTTGATCTCACCCACCTTCGTTCTTACAGCATTCTCCTCATTTTTTTTCATCAGTCTCTTTATTTCCACTATGGTTTTATTGTAATAATCGCCGAGTTCTTCAAACTCATCATTTGTTTTTATATCGACCATCCGGCTAAAATTCCCACTTCTTGTATCCTCCATTACTTCTAATAAATCGTCTATCGGCCTGATTAAATTTTTCGCAAAAATTCTTATTGCTAAATATAAAACAGCTGCCAGTATCAAAAAAAGAACAGAAAAACTTATAAATCCTTTTAAGAGGAACTCATCTATATGCTCGATTTGAATCATTGTGTATATATTAATTTCATCTTCTAAAATTGATTTTTTATAAATTGAATATTTCGTATTTTCATCTTTAACATATATATTATTGGATATTTCTGGCTTGAATTTATTCACATTGTTTAAAAGCGATTCATTTGTGAATACAATAGCATTATCATAGCTATCAGTGGCAATAAATACTTCGATATGTTGTTTATTAATTATTTCAATTATTTCAGATTCGATTAAATCAAATACTATATAACCTATTATTCTCCCGTCTTGCACTACTGGTTTCCCCATCGAATATACAGTTTTAATGCTTTCAGAAATCAGCTGCCGGTCGATATGAGTAGAAACATCTTCTTCGTAATATTGCATTTTTCTGAGTATGCCCCAGAGTATTTTATCCTGTATGCGGTAATCTTCTTCTATTCTTCTATTACTTAATAAAACCAGTCCTTCTTCATCAGTAATAACAAACAGGCTTTTTATTTCATGCCCATTTATAATCGAATAAATATCTTCATATAGCTGCCTTCTTATAGCTCCATCCTCGTGATTTACTAACACTTCTTTCAGTAATTCGGATTCAGACAGGTTTTTTATTTCTTCCTTATAGTTTATTAACTCATTCTTAATCAGGTTAGAAATATAGATATTTTTAGAGATATTCTCTCCATAAATTGATTCCCTCTCATGGTAAGTTAACATGAAAAAAAACAGAAAGAATAATAGGAAGACCGGTATTAAAGCATACAGAATGAACATTTTTCTCATTTTTGCTCTTAATACCTTTTTTCTGCTCATTGCTTTATCCTGGAAATTAGATATTTTATTAAGCCGTTATAAGCTTATTTCTTCCCGCCCTGTTAATTTGAAGAATAGCATTAATGCTATAACAGTAGAGCCTATCAATATCGTAGAAATTGCAGCTGCAGTGCCAAAGCTCGTCCTGATTACTTCTACATAAATAGCCACAGCCATAGTCTTTGTACTTCCAGAATACAGTATAATCGATGAGCTCAGCTCACAGATAGACCTTATCCATGCAAGTATAGCACCCGAAAATATTCCCGGCAACATCATAACCACAGTTACTTTAAAGAATGTTTTTGCAGGATGATACCCCAAACTAATTGAGGCTTCTTCAATACTTGGGTCAATTTGATAAAGTATAGCTGTGCTTGAACGTATTATCGTGGGAGTCCTTCTTATCACTAATGAGAGTATTATTATAGCCGCCGTACCACTAAGTATCAATGGTCTACTGTTAAATGTAATCAGATAAGTTATTCCGATTACAGTTCCTGGTATTATGTATGGGAGCATAACCATGGTATCCAGCATATTACTGCTAAAACTCTTTCTTCTTACTGATAAATAGGAAATAAACAATGTAACTATAATCATTATTACCACTGCTACTATACTGTATATGAATGAGTTTTGAATGGAATCTCCCATTCTCCTTATTACAGTGGTATAGCTGTTAATGCTATAACCACCGGTAAATATAGGTCCATTGGTTTCTAAAAATGATGTATATACAACCACTATCTGTGGAATAGTAGCCAGTCCTACTATCACATAGCAGTATAAATAAGCAAAGAATTTTTTGCTACCCTTTAGCTCCCTGGCTTCTACCGGTCTCAGAGCACTCATTTCATATGTTCTCTTGTTTACTATGTATCTCTGCAAATAAAAAACCACAATAATGAATAATACTAACAAAACGCTTATTGCAGATGCAAAACCGGCACTTCCTCCAACTTCGCCAACGAATTCAGAATATATCAAAACCGGCATTGTAACATAACCTTCTCCCAGTATCATCGGGGTTCCGAAATCTGCCAGTGCCGTCATAAACACCAGCAAAGCTCCTCCAAGCATTGTTGGCATTATAAGCGGAAAAGTTACTGTCATTATTTTTCTTATATTAGTACTGCCCAGACTTTCTGCTGCTTCCTCAAGTGAAGAATCTATGCTTTTTAATGCACCCGCTACATATAAGTATACATATGGAAACAATTTTAAAACAAATACTAAAAGTATTCCCTTAAATCCATAAATTGAAGGTATGTTTATCCCGATGTAAGACAAGAGTTTTGTAATAACTCCACTTCTACCTAAAAGCATAATCCATGAATAAGCACCAATAAAAGGCGGGGAAAGCAACGAAATAATTATTAGTATTGCCAGAAACCTTTTTCCCCTGATTCTAAACCTTGTCATTATATAAGCGAGTGGTGCACCTACCAGGACTGTTAGAAGTGTTGCCAGAGAACTAACTGTCATGCTATTTCTGAAAGCCTTAAAATAGTAGCTTCTTGAAAAGTATTCCTTATAATATTCAAGTGAGAATTTACCGCTCTCAACATCAAAAAAACTGCCCTTAAACAGATTAAACATAGGGTATACCAAAAAAAATGCCAGTAAAAAAAACAACACTATTTTTATTATAAGCCAAAAATCCAGGTTAGCTTTTTTTACCATCATAATTATTTTCCTTTAAAATCAAATTTCTGTTCCCTGCCTCATCAAAAATATTAATCCTTTCTTCAGCTCCAATTGACAGGTAGACTGTTTCACCTCCGGGAATAATCCTTTCCAAATTATTTATATCCTGTGTAACCAATACACTTGACCCTTCATCAAGTAAAATTTCATAGTTTATACGCTGCCCTAAAAAAGTACCCAATATTACTTTTCCTTTTAAGCCCACGCTATTTGTATTTAAAATCAGATCTTCAGGTCTTACAGCTACCCTAATAGCCTGACTTTCATCATACATTTTACTCAACCTGACCCTGTATCCATCCTTAAAAAGAACATTTGAGGTATTATCTTCAACAACAAGCTTAGCATTAAAAATATTAGAATGTCCTATAAAAGTAGCAACAAAAACATCCACAGGTCTCATGTATATATCTTCCGGTGTCCCAATCTGTAATATTTTTCCAGTATTCATAACGGCAATCCTGTCAGATATGGCAAGTGCTTCTTCCTGGTCGTGTGTAACGTATATTGTTGTAATACCTATTCTATTCTGAATCTTCTTTATTGCCACTCGCATTTCCACCCGCAGTTTTGCATCCAGATTTGATAATGGCTCATCCATTAATAGCACTTTTGGATGTATTACTATTGCCCTGGCCAGCGCTACGCGCTGTTGCTGCCCTCCTGATAAATTTTTTGGATATTTATCTTTCCATTTCTCTATCTGGACAATCTTAAGTATTTCATCAACCCTTTGCTGTATTTGCTTCTTACCAAATCTTCTTACCTTTAAACCGAAGGCAACATTATCGTACACTGTCATATGCGGAAATATAGCATAATTTTGAAACACCATCCCGATGTTCCTTTTGTGAGGAGAGGTTTTGTTGATTACACTTTCATCAATTAAAACCTCTCCCCCTTCTATACTGTTAAAACCTGCAAGCATACGTAGTATCGTGGTCTTGCCGCAACCTGATGGTCCAAGTAGTGTAAAAAATTCTCCTGCTTTTACACCAAAGGACAGATCATTTATTACTGCAACATCTCCATATTTTTTTATAGTATTTTTGAAGTTTATTGTCACAGACATTTCTTAATCCCCATTCTCTACGCATTTTCCATAACTATTTATAAAGTACAGGCACAGTATCTTGTTGACCAGCATTATAGATAATCCACTTTATAACTTTATCTTGTGAATATATCCCTGTATTGTTCCAGTATATTTTCCTTATTTTCCGCAACCCACTCGAGGTCGTCAAATATTAAATAAATATCATCTAGGGCTTTTAGACCTTCTGCAGGTTCAACATCCGCTCTTACCGGGCGCCTGTTTAATTCACTTGAAATTTTAGCCTGGGTATCGTAAGCAATAGTAAAATCTATAAATGTCTTAGCATTTTCTAAATTTTTTGCACCCTTTATAATAGCAGTGCAGTCAGGCTTTATAATAGTACCTTCTACAGGATAAATAATCTCTACTGGTGCTCCTGCAACATAGTACTCCGCTGCTCCCATTTCATATGTCAATCCTACAAAATATTCACCATCTGAAACACCCTTGGGTACCGCAGATGAGCTATCCAGCAGTTTACCGTCTAATTGCTCGATTAATTTTTCAACATAGTCCCATCCTGTCTCAGGATCGCCTTCACCCATTGCATATAACTGATTAACTACTTGCTCAAAAGACGATGAGGATTTCTCTGGATCGCAATTTGCAATCTTGCCTTTTAGCTCAGGATTCAATAGACTTTCGTATCCGTCTATTCCAAGGTCACCAGCCAGGTTAGTGTTCACTATTATTACACTCGGTATAGCAGTAAACCTGGTAATTTTACCTTCAACATTTTGGAAGTCCTTGAACAGATCTTTATCGTTTTCAGACACATATGGTTCAAAATATTCAGAATCAGGAGTCAGTGCTGATATTGTTCCTCCCCACATAATGTCTCCCTGAGGATTTGCACTTTCTGCTTCAATCCTGGTCAGCAGTTCACCAGTACCTGCTGCTATTACTTCAACTTCAATCCCGGTCTGACTCTCAAACTCCATAACTAAGGGATCAAGAAACTCAAGTTTATGAGAAGAGTAGATAACCAGTTCCTTGCTTACTTCCTTGTCCTCTTCAGCATCCGCAGTTTCTTCTGTTTTTGCTTCAGTATCTTCTGTCGCTGCTGCTGTGTCTTTATTGTCTGCTGAATCTTCAGCAGCTGCTGTATCTTTTTGTTCTTCTTCCTTACAACTGACAAGAGAGAAGCTGCAAAGTACTGCTACAACTAACAAAACTACTGCTGCTAATAACGTTAGCTTTTTCATTTAACCTCCTTTTAATAAATTAGCTTTAATACTATATAATTTTTTATAGTTCCCCTCCTTCCTTTAATATTAATCTTGCTTAAAAATTGTAAAATCTTCTATTTGGCTTTACAATGTTATATAAAATTAAATAGTATAAAATTCTGAACTCTATAAATTTCAAAAAATGACTATTATTAGTGGGTTGAAGCAGCAAGATATGAAAATTTGTAGAATTAATTCGATTGATTCTTCCAAACACTGACTTTTTTTAGAATAACAATATTATAATATGTAATAAAATTATTAGAAAAAAATAAGCAAATTCATTATAATAAGAACACTTTACGTCAGAGATTAAAACCAATTTCGAAATGATATAAATGGACAAAAAAAATAAATTAGAATCAATCACTGTATACCTTACAAAGAAGTGGTGGTTTTATTTATTAATTGCACTATTATTTTTTGTACCTTCTTATTCCGCTAAACCGGTAAATCCACAGGAAACCAGCCTGCTGATAGTTGAGGTGCTTAAAAATCCTCTTATCCATATATTTGAAACAGCTTACCCAATCTTAAAGGCATTATTTATCATTTTACTGATACTTTTAATCATATTACAGGATAAGATCTCATACTTCTTTACTATCTATATAACAATTTTATTATTTATTATTTCGATATTCCAGAACATGGGGACAACTGAAACATATGGCTTTTCAGTAATCACTGGAAACATTGTAATTCAAATGATTGTTGTCATTTTCCTGGTTCTTGAATTGTTCATTAAAAAAAATAGATTTTCAACCGGTGCCCGACCGTTATGGAAATGGTGGGTAGCACCATTTGCAGTGCTTGCATTCTGGATGCCTATGGGTACTAGCGGAGAGCCGAATTTCAATCTATTATATTTTTTTACAAACGAGTCCATATTAACATATTGCATGCTAACACCTGTAATAATTGCAATTTTTACCATCTACTTTCCAAATGTTAATATCCCAGTATTAAGAATTATGTCATACGTAGGGTTTTTATTTGGAATTATGAATATGTTAACATGGTTCGTATTTGATCCCTCTATGTGGTGGATAGGAGTTTTGCATATACCATTATTTGTAATTTCAATTTATGGATTCGTATTAACATTCCTTAAAAAAAAGATTTACTTAAAAAATACTTAATAATTATAATAAAAAATACAGGAGCCAGTTATTAAGCCGACTCCTGCATTTATAATACTTTGAAAGTATTCGGTTTTAAGTTGCTTTTACTTTGATAAAGCACAGATAGAAATCAGGTGCTACCGGCAGGTTTATCTCATATCTTCCAATATTGCCTGCAGGTCTTCTTCGTGCTCTATTTCATCTTCCAGTATATCGAGTACCATTTTATAAGTGACTATGTCTTTGTCTTTAACGACCTCAAGGAGATTGTGATAAACATCAATAGCGCACTGCTCACCCTTTATATTCTGCTGGATTATCGTTTTTACCGAAGGGTCTTCCGGAGCTTCATAACCGCAATTATCTACTTTGTACCAATCTTCGGGTTTCAAAACCGGTGTGCCGCCAAGGGTTATTATCCTATTAGCAATCATCTCTGCATGGCCAAGTTCCTCGTTTGCATGTTCTATTAATTCGTTTTGTGCTGCTCCCCTGAGCTGGCCTGTTACAACCTTTGCACCAATCCAGTACTGGTAGTATGCAAGCCATTCATCCGCATATGCTTTATTTAGCAATTCAATAACTTTATTAACATCCATTTTAACCAGTTCTTTCGCTTTCGTTCCCATTTGTTATTCCTTTCTTCTAATAATTTGAACTTATTTTGATCCCCAAAACAGAACATAATGCATATAAAATATTTTATATGCACATATATAGTTAAAATAATATACTCAAATTACATTGTCAATGATTAACACCGAAATAATAATATCGGCATTAGAATTGTTTACAAAATTATCTTAAATTCTTTTAGGGGTTTAATAAATCCCAATTTGCTTCTGCTCTGAAGTATTTTTTTATCACCCCCCCCCTAAAAAGTGTATCCAGAAATATTTAATCACCATCTAGTTTAATTTTAGCTGAATGGTGAAATTGTCGGAGATAGCCCATAAGACGGGAACTGTATCAGATAGATAATATAACTAAATATAATAAGCTCTCCGGACCCTTCAGGGTTCCGGAGAGCTTATACACTTACAAAAATACTATCTTTAACAATTAATATATAAAATGTCTTTTAAATGGATCCCTCTACATCTTCTTTCACTTTCTTTTCATACTCTTCTGCATGTTTTTTTGTTTCTCTTACCTTTTCACCAATAAAATCCAGCGCCCTGCCGCAGTAGTCCTCAACATGCTCTTTTAATATTTCCCTGCTTTCCTCACCCCTGCGCGGTGCTATAAGCAGACCTGCCAAAACTCCCAGCCCGAAAACAATAAGCGAATAACCAAGTATGTCGGAATCATTCATGCTATTTCTTCTCCCCTCTTTCTCTTCTCCTTCTTCTTGCCCTGATAACCTGCCATATGATAATTAGAATTATTATCAGTATAATCCATACCGGAGAAGTTGCAATGAAAGTCATGAGCATCCAGTTAAATGCGGTTACTGCTCCTCTAAGGCCCCTCTTTAATGCTTCAACAAAACCCCAGTCAGATGTAGTCTTTATGGGTTCCGGCTCATGAAAGTAAACATTTATCGTGGAAAAAGATACCATATCATCAAGATAGTTCATTCTTCCCCTGATTATTTCAATTTCGCCCTGGACATTACTCAGCTCTCTCTGCACTTCCAGACTGTCACTGACTCTTTTGGATTCTGCCATTAGATCAAGCAGTACCTCCTCCTGGGCCTCATAATTTCTAAGGCGGCTTTCAAGGTCAACATATTCCTGCGTTACATCCTGACCAGAGCTTGAAATGCTTTCGATATCCCCCATTTCCTTAACTTTTTCCAGGGCAGAATTATACTTACCGGAAGGTATCCTTATGGTAATATTCCCGCTGGTTAGGTTACCCTCAGAATCAGAATAGCTCTGGCTGGTGGAAACAAACCCGCCACTTTGCTCTGAAAGAGCTGTTAGCTCGAACATTATTTTTTCAAACTTACCGCTCTCGATTTCCATTTCTATATAAGCTGTTTTAATGACCTTTCTGTCACCCGTAACTTCCGTATCACTATATTGTGTTCCACCGTTAACCGCGCTGCCATCTGCTGATTCCTCCATAGTGGCTCCTTTAGAATATTCCCCATCTGCTGCCGGTGCTTCTGCTGCTTCTTCGTACTCTGCTTCCCTGTAGACTGCATCTTCCGCTGATTCTACCAATGATGCAGATTCCGATGCCCTGCACCCTGCAAAAGACATGCCAGCTACAAGAAAAGCTGCAAGAATTATGAATAAAAACCTGGACGATAGCACTTTAACCTCCATTTGTACCTCCCGACTTTAAAAATTTTTTTTATATTAAAACTACCGCTGTTGTTATATTTATAAGCATTACTGAAATTATAACCTATTTCATTCCACTTATTAACTTGCCTTTAAAAAAACTTTCACTTCAAAAATAATAATTTCAATTAACCTATAAAATACCTATATATATATTCGAGGAATTCCTGCTTTAAATGAGGTGTCTTTAAAAAAATTTAAATTTTATCTAAGATACTTTTATTCGGGGCCGTTTACCATTGAGCAGTTTACCATTTACCGGTCCTGATATATTTATCCATCGCCACTGCGGCGTCCTTACCGGCACCCATGGCAAGTATTACAGTCGCAGCACCCGTAACTATATCTCCGCCTGCAAAAACTCCCTTCAAACTTGTTTTCCCGGTAACCGGCTCTGCTTTTATATTTCCCCTTTTATCCAGTTCCAGTCCGGGAACTGCAGACGCAAGAAGAGGATTCGGCATCTGCCCTATGGCAACTACAACTGCATCCACGTCTATATCGAATTCCGAGCCCCTGATTGGAACCGGTCTCCTTCTTCCGGAGTCATCCGGCTCTCCCAGCTCCATTTTAATGCATCTTATTTTATCTACCCAGCCATCTTTTCCAATGACCTCAACCGGATTTGCCAGCAAAACAAATTCAATCCTCTCTTCTTTAGCATGTTCTATTTCTTCATTCCTTGCAGGCATTTCTTTCTCGCTTCTTCTATATACCAGATATACATGTTCCGCCCCGAGTCTTTTTGCTGTTCTTGCTGAATCCATGGCTACATTTCCTCCCCCTATGACAGCTACTTTAAGACCTTTAACAATAGGGGTATCGGATTCAGGGAATTTATAGGCCTTCATCAGATTAGACCTTGTAAGATACTCGTTTGCCGAATAAACTCCGTTAAGATTTTCTCCCGGGATTCCCATAAAAACAGGAAGCCCTGCACCCGTAGATATAAATATCACCTTAAATCCCATATCGAATAAATCATTTAGTGATAATACTTTGCCTATAACCATATTCACTTCAATATTAACACCGAGTCTTTTTAGATATTCAATTTCTCTTCTCACTATTTCTTTTGGGAGACGAAATTCAGGAATCCCGTAAACAAGGACTCCCCCCGGCTTGTGCAATGCTTCAAATATTGTAACCCTGTACCCTAACCTTGCCAGTTCGGCTCCACAGGTAAGCCCTGCAGGTCCGGAACCAATTACTGCAACTTTTTCTTTTGTACATTTTTTTATACCTTCCGAGCCAGGAGGTTTCTTTAACCCCTTTTCTACCTGTTTCATTTCCCTATCTGCCGCATACCGTTCCAGTCTTCCAATCGCTACCGGCTTGCCTCTTATACCCAGTATGCACGCCTTTTCGCACTGGTCTTCCTGGGGACAAACCCTCCCGCATATGGCAGGGAGTCCATTCTTTTCCCTTATCTTATCAAGAGCTTCATCAAATTTTTTCTCCTGCATCAATCCGATAAAACTCTTAATATCAATACCCACGGGACATCCTTTAATGCATGTAGGATTTTTACACTGGATACATCTTGACGCTTCAAGAAGGGCATCTTTTTTCGAATACCCCAGTGCGACTTCGTTGAAATTTTTATTTCTTTTCAGGGGATCCTGCTGTGGCATTGGAACCCTGTCAACTTTTTTTCTTTTTAACTTTTTTTCCTTTGCTTTATCATCCATATTTTAAAAAACTACCCTGAACATATTAAAAATTTCCTGACCGATATAAAACGAAAAATAAGATCAGGCCGCAGATATGGAAACCGCCAGAATACTGCCTGCATTATTTTTCTGCCCTGCATTTATGCTCGTAAATATCCATACACTTTTTTTCCTGTGAAAGATAAATTCTCTGCCTTGAGAGCAGCAGGCCAAAATTTACCTCATGTCCGTCAAACTCCGGCCCATCTACACAGGTAAATCTTGTTTGCCCTCCTACTTCTACTCTGCATGCCCCACACATCCCTGTCCCATCAACCATTATGGAGTTAAGCGAAACGATAGTCTTTATCTTAAAGGGCCTGGTTACATCTGCCGTAGCTTTCATCATAAGAGTAGGGCCAATTGCGACAACTCTTGATATGCCTGTTTTTTTATCAGAGTTGTTGCCCTGTTTCTTCTCCAGATATTCCTTTAAAAAGCCCGATACGAATCCGTGGTATCCCGCAGAACCATCATCGGTGCATAAATATATTTCATCAGAAGTTTTCGTAATCTCTTGTTTAAAAATAATCAGATCCTTGCTTCTCGCACCTATAATCGAGATTACATAATTGCCCGCCTCTTTCATTGCCCTCGATATTGGAAGAATCGACGCAGCGCCTACTCCGCCGCTAACCATAATAACATTGCCGAATTTATTAATTTCAGATGGGTTTCCAAGCGGCCCGACAACATCGAGCATGCTGTTCCCTTCGTTTAAATTAGATAGCAGAGCCGTAGTCTTCCCCACTCTTGTTGAAACCAGCACTATTATCCCGCTTTTTCGATTATAATCTGCAATAGTCAGGGGAATTCTTTCCCCTCTCTCATCTATCCTTATAATTACGAACTGACCGGCTCTCGCTTTACCTGCTATAAAAGGAACTTTTATATGAAAGCTGTCTATAGATTCTGCCAGCTTATCTTTTCTAACAATTTTATACAAAACTTTCTCGCATCTAAAAAACTTTACAAATGTTTTTTATTCTAATTAATAAAAAAAAAAGATTCAAGTTTATTCTAAAAATTTTTATGCTGATATTTAAGATTATAATGGAGTCTTTGCAGTAACTATCTAAATACTCTGTAAGAATAATTTTTTAATAATCTATTATTACTTCTTCTTGCAAACTTTAACAACTGCCGGGCGTATCAAAAAATCACCTATCATGTATCCTTTTCTCATGACTTCGATTATATGACCATCCCTGATATCCTTTACATCATCGGTTACAGCCGCCTCGCAAGTTTCCGGGTTAAATTCTTCCCCTTCCGGACTTATAACTTTAACATTTTCTTTCTTAAGGACCTCCATTAAATTATCATATATCATCTTTACGCCCTTAAAAAACTCGTCCTCTTCCTTATTTAATCTGTTCCCGGATTCAATGGCCACTTCAAAATTATCAATCACCGGAAGAAGTTTCTCCACCAGATTCTTATTTGCCCTCTTTATATGCTCAAGATGTTCCTTTAAAGTCCTTTTCCTGTAATTATCATAATCCGCCTGAAGTCTTTTAATCCGGTCTATATAGTCTTCTTCAATCTTCTTATAGCTATCCAGTTCTTTCCTTAATAGCTCCACTTCTTCCAGGAGTTCTTCGACTTCAAATTCGCTTCCTGTTTCCTTTTTGATTTTACCCTCGCTTACTTCCACGCCTGGCTCTTCGAGACCGGCTAATTCTTCCCTGTCTTTGACATTTTCCGGGCTTCCTTCTGCCTTATCATAATCTTTTTTACCCTTTTTATTCTTTCCAATCATAAACTATGCACACCACACTTTCATAGATAATTTTAATTAAGAGAGTAAACATATTATATAACAGGAAGGCAATATTTATAAAGTTTTAACCCCTGCTTCTTCCTATGGCTATTACATCTCCCGTAGAAACAATCTCGTCAATATAGTAGTACCCGCCACAATCAACAGGAACAAAATGTAAATGAACTATAATCTTTTCGCCATTCTCAGCCGCTATGTTCTGTATTTTTACTTCCACTATCGTGCTTTCTCCCGGCTTAAGGTCAGGAATAACACTACCTATAATTTCAGGTTCTACTAATGCCGTAGTCGTATCCGGGGTAAGGGTTGTCGTTGTGGTGATTCCTGTTGTCAGATCAGTTATTTGCGTAGTGGTTACTATCGTAGTACTCATCACCCTTCTCTGGTTAACCTCGCTGTACTCGGTTTGCTCAGTAGTTTCAATCGTCGTAACTGTTTTTATGGTGCCATCCGCGCTGTATACAGTGGTTTCTTCAGTAGTAGTGTAGCCACCTGTCTTTGCCCAGTCCGCATAATATGTTTCATAAATGCCGCCGCTTTCATAATAATACTCGGAAGTGTCAGGATTCCATAGTTTTACCTCCCAGAGAGGAGAAATTTCTACATCCTCGCCTTCACTATCGGGGTCAAGCTCCATCCATGCCATAAGAGGTTGAATGTCAAGAGGTATGGTTCCTTCATTCGTTATTTCAAATGGCTGATAGAACCATTCTCTCCTGCTGATAGTGTTATCGGCAGAAGTAGTAAGTGGTTTGATAGAAACAGTATAATCAGGCCTCGGAATCGCTACTACATTACTTGATACTGCATGGCCTGCTTCATCCAGCGACCATAGGGTGTAGAAGTAGGATTTCCCGCTTACTATATCATCATCTATAAAGTTGCTGGCATTTATATCATTAAAAGTAGCTATAACATCATGCTCCGGATAATCCGGGTTGAGACACGGTCCATCGACCCTTACCAGCTTATACGAATCGAAATTGGCATCCGGGCTGGCATCCCATGAAAGGTAGTTCAAGCCATCCTGCTGATATCCTGTTAAATTCGACGGGTATGGAACATCCAGGTCCATAAAAACCATTAATTCCTTAAAAGCCGGTGCGCTGATAGACCCGTCAGACGATACTGCCCAGACAGCTATCTCATTACTTCCCTGGTCAAGCTTTATATCATCCAGTTCGAACAAACCACTGGAGTCAACCAGAACTTCTCCTATTATTTTATCATTTACCTGAATTGAAATATTGGAAGAAGGCATGTGGCTGCCGCGAATATATATCTCCGGATGGATTTCCTCTGAATAATAAGTATCCCCGATTTCAACTAAACTCACGTTATCGTTGTACAGCGTGTATTCGACTTTCTGCGGAATATTCAGGAATAAACTAAACTCTGTAGAATTGCTCTTTCTACCGGAGGAATCTACTGATACCAGCTTAATATTATTCTCCCCTTCAACTATTTCTATACCGTTTAGAGTTTCAAAGTTTCCATTATTATCTACGATTAAATCTTCCTGCTGCAGGCCATTTACATAAACCTCGATTTTGTTACCAGTGTCAGCATACCCTTTGATAAAGATTAATTCCTTATCCCCGCTGCCATAAATAACTTCTCCGGCTTCATGGGATAAAACCATGGGAGGGGTTACTATCCTTCCCTTTAGCTCATTTAGTTTATCGATAATTAAATTCCCTGAGTTTCCAGTATTTTCACTGCTGTCAGTATTCCCCGTTTGAGATGCGCCTTCCTCTCCGGTTGCTTCAGGCGCCACGGATGAACAGGCCTGTGAATATGATAAAATAAATACCAGGCACAGCGTTATTGCTAAAATTATTTTTACATTCTTTACCATAATTTATCTTCTAATTTACCTCAATTATAATACTTTCAAAAAATTATCACATTCTTGGATAAATATTATATCAAATATTATAAATTATTTACAAAAATCATTTATTTATCATATAAAAGTTTTTTCAAATATTATTTTCCAGTTTCCGCTTTCTTCAGCCAGATATATATATTTCTTATACTCTTTAATCTCCCCGTTTTTATAGCTTACTTCGAATTCCGCTACCACCTTGCTTGTTTCGTTCTCGTAGCCAAGGTATACTATACTTGTAACCTCTATTTTTTCCACCCCGGCTAATATTTTGCCCAGCTCTTCGGAATACTTCTCCCTGCTTATATTTTTCTTGTCTTTTTCAAGCAATAAATTCGTATAAATATAATCAGGATCTTTATTGCTAAGGGACTGGAAAAAATCAAGAACCGCCTTCTCCGGCTCAGTTTTAAAAAAATAAACAACATCGAACTTATCATCGTAATTCCTGCAGCCCGGAGCTATGGAAATAATAATTACACACAAAAGCAAAAAAGCTGCTGTACGAATACTGCTCTTTAACAATTTTTTTAGCAATGCTACCCGCCTGTCCTATTGCTAAATTATTTTTTAAAAAATTCTACACTTGATAGCTACCCGGCAAGGTATTCCAGGATAGCTTTAACGATACCTTTGCTTATTTTCTTCTGATAACTGGACTTTTTTAATCTCTCCCTTTCGGCAGTGTTTGAGATAAAACCCGGTTTAACAAGTGCAGACACTATACTTGTCGCCTTCAGGATGGCATAGTTCGCGCCATTTGCCCTGCAGTCCAGGACATCCAGGCCGCCAACAAGCTCGTCCTGTATCATACCCGCAATTCTGTGTCCTTCAATCGAATAGGACTTGAGGCCTTTGAAATAAAAACAGCTGCTGCCAGTGGCATTCCTGTCAACCGAGTAATTCAGGTCTATGCTAATCAGCAGGTCCGAATCGCTTTTATTTATATATTCTACCCTGTCATATAGAAACACATTCTGCTTTTCATCACCACTGATAGAAACCATCGTTTCAATACCGTTTCCTGTAAGCATATCCCTGCAAAAATTTACTATGCTGCTTAAAATATATATTTTTTCACCGAGATGCTCTCTGCTGCTTCTCAAGTCTTCTATATTTTCGCTGTAATCAAGAATTATCCTGTTTTCCTGCAACTTTTTCGCCTTACCGGTATTCCCTGCCAGGGGGAAATTCGATGTTTCCCTGGACATTATTATCCTTTCCAAATTTTTTAAGTTTCTTATCGTTTCCTCCCCCACTATACCATCGTCATCGATATTCATATTGTTCTGAAATTCCAGCAATGCCTTATGAGTTTTTTCGCAGAAAATGCCGTTTTCATTATAGTGATAAAAGCCCAGTGTCTTGAGCCAGAACTGGAGTGTTCTTATATCATCGCCCCTGAAAGGCGGATATTTCAGATACAGCATTCTTTCACCTACCTTATAACCCGCATCAGCCAGCTCCTGCCATGTTTCCTGGTCCATAACCCCTGTCACTACGAGGCCCCTGTCCTGTTGAAACTTCATTACCGCACTCTCGGATTCCCTGCCAAAAACCCCGTCTATATCCGTTCTGCCGAAATCATAGCCAAGGAGCTTCAACCTTCTCTGTATATCGGTTACTTTTTCTCCTGATGAATTTATCTTTATCGCTTCCATTTTATTAATTTTAAATACTCGCCTTATTATTTCACATACCCGTCTCTAGCTCTTTTTCAGGCTGCTTAGAAATTTCTCTACATACATTGCAGCTATCGCACCGTCCGCAACCGCAGTTATAACCTGTCTTAACGGTGTGTTCCTGATATCACCTACCGCAAATATACCGGGGCATGATGTTTCCATTGTGGAATTAGTTATTATGCAGCCATATTTATCAAGCTCAACCAGGTCTTTTACTATATCCGAATTAGGTTTCCATCCTACATATTCAAAAACAGCATCGACTTTAAGATTGGTTACCCTGCCTTCTTTTTTATCTTTTATGATAACTTCTTCCAGCTTGTTCTCACCAACAAATTTTTCTACCACGGAATTCCATAAAAATTCTATTTTCTCATTCTTAAGTGCCCTTTCCCTTAAAACCTGGACCGCTCGTAATTCATCCCTCCTGTGAATCAGGTATATCTTCTTTACAAATCTGGTAAGAAAAATCGCTTCCTCCAGCGCCGTATCTCCGCCTCCCACAACTGCAACATCCCTGTCCCTGTATAAAGCCCCGTCACAGCTTGCGCAGAATGAAACGCTCTTTCCAATTAACTTATCCTCACATTCTACATTCAATCTTGAAGGGCTTGCCCCAGCAGCTATTATCAAAGCTTTTGACTTTATGATGCTATTATCACCGGCGCACCTGAATCTGTTAAATTCATCACTTCTGTCACCTTCTATGCACTCTATATAGTTCACATTGAAATAATCCCTTGTCTCTATACCCAGACTTTTACAATGTTCAACCAGATTCTTCGAGAGTTCATAACCCGATATATCACCTTTGAAGCCAGGATAATTCTCTATAAGATCAGTATTTATTATCTGCCCGCCAGGTATCATTTTTTCTACAATAACAAAATCCAGCCCCGCGCGCTTTGCATACAGCGCTGCGCTAAGTCCTCCCGGACCCGCGCCTACAATAACAAGATCAGTCTTAAGTTCGTCCATGTCAGCCAAAATCCTCCATTCCGGAACATAAAAAGGTTATAAAAATAAAAAAGCCAATCACATTTTATCTAATATTATAAATATTTAGAACTTAAAATAAATGAATAATTATATGTAACTGGCAAATATGATAATAGCTTGCACTTATGGCAGCGCTTATTTGAAAGAATTAACTGCTCCCTATAAATCCAGACGGTAATATGACCCGCAGCTTCTAATATTTCTTCGCAGCTTCCTTTATCCTCTTCTCAAGCTCTTCTTCGGATTTTACACCTGAAATATCTATATTCATATCCATCAAAAGTCTCAATGCGCACCTTACAATCATGGTATTTGCAATCTTGTGCCCCCCTGATTTTTTACATTCTATACCCATGTTCTCAAGAAATGAAACCATACCTGAAGGCATCGTTATCGGAATCCTGAAATAATCCTGTTTACGCTCCACTATACTACCACCTCTTAATATGTTTTTATTGTATTTTTATGCATATGAGTATATCTATTAAAATCCAAATTGTCAAACTATCGGAAAGCTTCCCTGGCACACCGCGCAAAAATAATTAAAAATTATAAATGGCTAAAAGAATAATTGCCTTATATTTTGTTTACTAAATCATAAAATATAAAAGCCCGTTACTTTCCTGAATGTTTTGTTATAAGATTATATCTAATAAGCTGATCGATATTTAAAAAATAAAAAAATGAGTGCTGTGTAAAATATAGAGTAAGGAGTGGTAAGAAAATGATCGGCACCAGTAAAAAAAGTGACATTATTAAAATATCCGTCATAGGCGGAAGCGAAGTAGGGGAAGACATCTATAACCTCGCCTTTGAAGTAGGAAAGGAAATCTCAAAAAACGGAGCAGTACTGGTTTGCGGCGGACTGTCAGGTGTTATGGAAGCTGCCTGCAGGGGTGCAGGCGAGGAAGGAGGGCTTACGATAGGCATATTGCCTTTTACAGATGAAAATTACGCAAATGAATATGTCGATATAAAAATACCCACAGGAATCGGCCTTGCCAGAAATCTTTCCGTGGTACTTTCGGCCCATGCAGTAATAGCTGTTGACGGGAGCTACGGCACGCTTTCAGAAATCAGTTATGCATTAACCTTTAAAAAACCTGTTATAGGATTAAAAACCTGGGAAATCAAGCCATATTACAGCAAAAATGCACCCCGTATTATAAGGGCTGGAACTGCTGTAGAAGCGGTTGAGATAGCCATAGGGGAAGCGAAAAAGTATAAAAAAGATATGAGCTCCCGAAAGATCGGCCCGCCACAAAATTATAAACCTGTATAAAACGGGAACCGTTACAACTATCAGGTTAAAATCTTAAAAATATCAAGAAAATACCTTAACAAAGTTCATCTGCAGGTTTGACAGTGAAGATTGTAAATTCTCCCTCTCGCTTTCACTTATCTCATCCGTTATAACTTTAAAAAGCGAATCGAAACCATCTATTGCCATTTTTGCCTGCTGCCTGTCCTTATACTTATCATTTACCCCGGCAGGAATCCCCATTTTTTTATAAGCCAGACTTGAAAGCGACATCATCATCTGGGTCAATATATCCCTGGTCGTTAATTTATCTATCTCCTCCTGCAGCTCTTTAATTAATCTATCTTCCTTTATCTTTTCTTCTTCCTCTTTCCTCTCATCCACATCCTCTTTATTAATTTTATCTTTTAACTCTTTATCTTCCCCATTGCCGCTGGCGGTATTTTTCCCTTTATTTTTTTCTTCTTTTTCTTTTCCTTCACTTTTTTTCTTTTTTTCTTCCATGCATGACCTCCTCTGATAACCCTTATTCCGAATCATATTTAATAAGTGAAAAAATGTCGTAACCTTTTAAAACCTCTCTCGGTTTTAGAAACTCAAGTTCGATTAAAAAACAAAACCCTGCAACTTCTCCGCCCATATCCTCTACAAGTTTTGCCTTGGCTCTGGCCGTACCGCCGGTTGCCGCAAGGTCATCAACTATTAAAATCTTATCCCCCTTATTTACGGCATCTAAGTGCATCTGTAAAATATTTTTTCCATACTCGAGCTCATACGAAGTTTCACACGTTTTATAAGGGAGTTTCCCCGGCTTCCTTACAGGAATAAAACCAACGCCCAGCTTATATGCAATTACGGCACCGTATATAAATCCGCGTGCCTCCGCTCCAAGGACTGCGTCTATTTTCTTGCCCCTGCAGCTCTCGACCATTTTGTCCACCGAATACCTGAATGCCTCCCCATCCTTCAGAAGCGTAGTAATGTCTCTGAACATAACTCCCTTTTTGGGGAAATCAGGTATGTTTCTTATTTTTTGTTTTAAATCCAATTTTTATCCTTTCCGCAAGGTTTATATATTAAAAAAATCCAGCTGATTAGATTTTACCTGTCTCATTTGATTCCATCAATAAGTGAACCTATAAGATAGCTGACATCCATTTTATCAAATCCAACCTGTGACAGGATTTCTTCTACCGTATATTTCTGCCCATAACTCCAGAGCTCTTTCAGGAAATCCCCGGCTGCCTTCTTCTTAAACCAAGTATAACCAAATTTCCTGCAAAGATATTCCTCAAGCTGCGCCTGAAAAATCCATGCCTTTATATAACTCGTGCAGTAAAAGCCCTCATCCACATCCTTTAAATAGTTCTCATGAGGATACTCCATGAAAGTTACATCGGATAAAATCTCCCTGTAGGTGGTTTCCCTGCCATCCAACGATCCCCCGTTATGAAGGGCAAGTTCATACTTGAGCTTTCCTGCATATCTCCTGCAAAACCAGAGCTTAACAAGCTTTGAAAAACGAACGAATTCTGCCGCCTGCCCACTGTCCATACCGGTGAAATCAACCAGCCAGTACCTGTTTTGCATTAATTGCTCCATGCTAAAAGCATAACCTTCCGTTACCGCATTATTTCCCAGACACCTGTATTCGAAATCAAGCTTCGAGCTTGTACTGGCAAAATGAAGAGCATGCCCTCCCTCGTGAAGTATGGTTTCAAAATCATCCTGACCTCCCGAAGGCATAGCTACGAGATATATTTCTCCGGGTATTGCCGGAGTGCTGCAAAATGCTCTCGGCGATTTGTTTTCCCTTTCCTCCAGGTCAATGCGAATATTATCATATTTTTCAAAGTCTATCCCCATCCCGGATAAAGTATCCTTAAATACCGGTACAAGATTCTCTTTTTTAAAGAACCTATCATATTTTATTGCCCTCTTTAGAAATGAAAAATCGCTCCTTCTTGACTCTCCAAGGGATATCCCTATTTCTTTTTTCAATAAATCGCCAAATCTTTCGCAGTATAAATCCCGTGTTTCATCAAGAAGCTTCTCCATACTGTCCAGGAGACCTAAAAAATCTTCTTCCTTGAGGTATGAGAAAAGCTCACTGTAGCTTGAGAAACCCAGGTCCGGTACCATTTTATGGACTGAATTCCAGTAACTATATAAGTTGCCGTTTAATTTCTCTGCCGCTACCCTGTTCCTCTTATCATCGATACTATCCCTTTTAGCTTTATCCTGCTGGTTTAAAAGCACGATTTCAGAATACCTGAAAGGCACACTCTCGCCGTCTATTACAACCTCCGCTTTTGACTCATCTTCCGCAATCCTATCAACAAGCTCCCTGGTCTGCATTTCAAGATAACCTTCCGTGCAAAACTTTAAAATGTAAGAAGCTTTTTTCTTCTCTTCCCCGGTGCTTTTATCCTTTATACCTTTGATAAAATCTATATTAGTTTTTTCGAATAAATGACCGAACTCATTATAAATACTGCTTATATCAAGAGTGTCTTTCTTGCCTGAAAAATGCAGGTAATATTCTTTATCTATTTTATATAGGAATAATTCCGCGCTCTTTTCGTATTCCCTGATATCCATGCAATAGCCCTTCTTAACTTTTACACAATAAAAGACGGCCGGTTCCGACAGTCCTTTTTTTATGATTTTATTTATAAAATAACCTTAAAATACCTGAAATTGAAGCCCCTTCCACCGCATTACCACCCGGCCCATTCCAGGTTCAAAACAGCCCACTCTGTCCTCTATCATCCTCCGGAGCTTTTCCCCCGTCTTTAACTTTTTTACCGGCCGCGCTTCCCGCTTCCCTGACGCCAGTTTTGCCCGGACCTTTCTTATTTTCACTATAACCGCCATCATCAGCTCCAAGTTTTTTTAAAAGCATGGGCCTTTCGAAAATCTTTGTATAATCCG
>Ga0180433_10001522_pt1 | contig 38520 bp, 29 predicted proteins | sample SS_ome_8_FD_132980 | JGI IMG/M metagenome (GOLD analysis project Ga0180433, IMG submission 132980) | Hypersaline lake sediment archaeal communities from the Salton Sea, California, USA - SS_1_D_1 metaG | ecosystem: Environmental > Aquatic > Non-marine Saline and Alkaline > Hypersaline >... | reverse complement strand
TGCTGTTTGTTACCGAGCAGTCCGGGGTTGATAATCTCAAAAATGAAGGCATAGATGCTTCTAAGGTGCATTTTGTCGGCAATGTTATGATTGATACGCTGCTTGCAAACAAGGAAAAGGCCGATAAATCGGACATTTTGGAGCGTTTGGGGCTTTGTGCTAAGGAGTATGCGGCGATCACATTACATCGGCCGAGCAATGTCGATGATATGGACGCCTTTGGGCGAATCGTTACTGCGTTTGAAGAGATAGCTAAGGAGATGAAACTGGTCTTTCCGATTCATCCCCGAACGCGGGACAATATTAAGGGTAAAGGGCTTGAAAAGCGAATGGAGGCACTGTCGAACCTTATATTGCTTGAGCCTGTAGGATATCTGGACTTTTTGTGTCTGATGAGTAATGCTGCTTTGGTGCTGACGGATTCGGGCGGGATACAGGAGGAAACGACGATACTGGGGATACCGTGCATGACACTGCGTGAAAATACCGAAAGGCCGGTAACAATTACGGAGGGTACGAATAGGCTTGTGCATATTACCACGGGGGATATTTTGTATAATTACCGTCAAATCAGGGATGGGGGCACAGGCAGTAGCGGCGGGATTCCAAAATTATGGGACGGCAGGGCTGCCGAGCGGATCGCAAGAATAATTGGCGAGGCGTGAAGTGGGCCGAACAATCCGCCGATATACACGTAAATAAAGCTATAATTTAGACTTATGGAAAAAGAGTGCGTATCTGATTATCTCGGCGTAATTCTCGAAATCTACGTATCTTAAGTGAAATGATTTGCAGAATCAGCGCCTAATTGCACCCCACAGGGACGGAGTCTATGGATACAGACTATCTTTCTTTATGATTAATTTTTCAAGATGCTGATAATTAAAATTACCAAACAAAGCCATTTTTGTGTCACAGCTTCTAATAATTTGTGAGTAGTTTGTAATGACCTCTGAAAAACAGATGCAGGCGAATCGTAGAAATGCTCAAGGCTCCACCGGGCCGCGGACTGCTGAAGGCAAGTTGGAGGTATCGAAGAATTCAGTAAAGCATGGCTTGTTGTCAAAAGATATCGTCATCAAGGGAGAGAGCGAAATCGATTTTATGAACTTCCACCAAAGTCTGTATTTGGAGCTTGCACCGGTTGGCCAATTGGAGCAGCTTCTCGCAGATCGAATAATCGCCTCATTTTGGCGTTTGAAAAGAGTTGGCAAAATAGGAGTTGAGCTTCTTAGCAACCTGTCTTCTTTTCAAGTAATCAGACCCGCCCAAAGTCCCCTTCCTGTTATGAACCTTACAAAAACTTATGAAGATGGCTCAACAGAAATTGTATCTTCAGGAGCTTCAGCGAAAGAAGATTCAGACGATGATGTTCCTGATGATGTGTCATTGGGCCGTGCTGTTCACGCTGACTTTGCCGGTTCTAATACACTTGGCAAGTTCCGTCGCTATGAGGCCCATATTGACCGCACACTCTATAAGGCGTTGCATGAGTTGCAAAGGCTTCAGGCCGTCCGCCTTGGCCATAAAATATCTGCCCCATTAGCGATAGATGTAAATGTTAGTAGAGATGATAGGTGATGTGCTTAATTTGTTCATGTTGCGGAAACATTATTTTGTCATTCCTGAGAAGCTTGCCCCCGCAAAGGAATGTCACCCCTGCGGAGGCAGGGGCGGGAAGCAGGAATCCAGTTTTTAGGTCGTAGCCATTTGCTTTCGCAGGGGCGACAAAGCGGCGGTATAATTCTCGAAACCAGCCTTTGTAGTAGATCTGATGTCTGCGAGTTTGGCGCTAAGTCGCACCCGACAAGGACGGAGTCTATAATAATTTGACATTTGAGATAGTGCAGTTTGAGTTAGATAGGTAATTTGAAAGGTTTAGAATGACAATAACGGCCTCTTTTGCGACAAAATTGGGGTGTATCTTTTGAAGGTATTGAGTTTGGTTGAAGAAAGCAAGCTAACTTATGATTAGGATAGCATAAAGATGAAATGTTATGAAATACATGGTCCGTGTTCACTTCATGGAACCGTGGAGCTTAGCGGAGCGAAGAATGCCGCTCTTCCTATCATTGTGGCAGCATTTGCTGCAGACGAACCTGTAACATTACGTGGTTTGCCGAATAATCTTAAAGACGTGAAGGCTTTATTAGAAATATTTCAGGCTATGGGTGCAAAATTTCATGTAGATGGTTCCTCATTGCACATCGAAGATACGGTTTTAACCGAATGGCAACTATCTTCTGAATTGGCCTTACGCATTCGCTATTCACTTCTATTGCTTGGGCTGCTGTTGGGACGGAAAGGAAAAGTAAGTATTGGTATTCCCGGAGGGTGTAAGCTCGGAGATCGCAAATTTGACTTACATCTCGAGGGGCTAAAAAAACTTGGTGCAAGTATCACACAGCATGAGGATAGAATTGAGGGTCACGTTGATAAGCTTGTTGGAGCTGAAATAGAGTTACCTATCGCTACAACGAGTGGAACTGAAAATATAATGCTCGCGGCCTGTTTTGCAAAGGGCCATACGAGTATACTAAATGCTCACACCAGGCCAGAGGTCGAGGATCTTGCGAATTTTCTGAATACGCTCGGTGCAAAGATAACAATACACAATCGACGTATAGAAATTGATGGTGTAAAGGGTTTTAGTGGTGGTGATTATACAATAATGAAGGCATGGGACGAAGCTGTCACATTTATTGCGGCAGCTGGCATTTGTGGTGCTGAGATTAGAATAAAGGGCTTTGATCTTTCTACTATTCCAGGAGATGCATTTTTACTAAAGAATGCTGGAGTGGAATTGTATGAATGGGGCGGTGATTTATACGTAAAGGGACCATCGTCGCTCAAGCCTATCCACTTAGTCACAGGTCCATATCCAATAGTAAACTCCGATATGCAACCTATTTTTGCCGCATTAGCCAGCCAGGCAAAAGGTGAAAGCACTGTTACCGACCAGCGGTTTCCTGAGCGGTTTGGATATGTAGGTGAGTTTCGACGGATGGGTATGGATATAATTCAATTTGGCAACTGTGCCGTAGTAAACGGAGGCTGTCAATTACATGGAGCAGAAGTGACGGCATTAGATTTGAGGTGTGGGGCTTCATTGGTAATCGCCGCCTTGGTTGCAAAAGGTAAAACTCGGATCAATAACATTTATCAAATTGAACGTGGCTATGAAAACTTTGATGAAAAATGCCAAGGTTTAGGCATAGATATACGAAGCATTGCTGTTTAGAGAATTTTATGGAGAGAATCGATAAGATTGTTCAAAAATTCCGTCGTTCAGGAATCAGAAATATCTTAGAAAACATACCTTTGAGTACACAGTCTTCTTGGCGTATTGGCGGACCTGCCGACCTTTTGGTTGAACCTGAGGGTGTGAAGCAGGTTGCTGATACAATCCTTATCTTGACTGAATTGGAGGTTCCATATGTCGTTATCGGCAACGGAACCAATCTACTGTTTGATGATGGCGGATTACGCGGGGTAATAGTGAAGATTGCAGGAGCTTTTTCATATATACTTATTGATGGTTTAAATGTAATAGGAGGAGCTGGTGTTCCTGTTTGTCGGCTTGCCAGGAGAGTCGGTGACATTGGATTGACGGGGATAGAGCATATTGTTGGCATACCAGGTACTCTTGGTGGTCTTGTTGTTATGAATGGAGGCAGTCAACGACAGAGTATTAGTGATGTGGTTGTGGATGTTACTGTGGTCAAACTTAATGGACAATCTGTGAAGGTTCCGTCCAGATATTGCGATTTTTCTTACAGAAGCAGTTCCTTTCAAGAAAGTAAGGACATTGTTGTTGAAGTATCCCTGAAGCTTCAAAGGGGGGATATTGACGATATTCACAGAAGGATGCTTGAGATACTTCGTAATCGGAGGAATAAATTTCCAGGGCGCGAGCCTAACTGCGGCTCGGTTTTTCTGAGTGACCCTACAACTTACAAAGAGATAGGGCCTCCTGGTAAAATGATAGAAGAAGCTGGATGTAAAGGTTGGTCTGTCGGCGACGCACAAGTTAGCGCCAAGCATGCGAACTTTATTGTAAATCTTGGTCATGCCAGTTCGAAAGATGTTATCGAACTAATAGGTAAAGTGAGGCAAGAGGTTTATGAACAAGTCGGTGTTTGGCTCCAATGCGAGATTAAGTGTATAACCGTGTCAGGGGAAACTGTCAGACTAGATCAGTTTGGAAATTGATGACTATTTTAGCAGCTATTACCGTATAATGAAAATGCAGGTTGATTCAGAAGATATTATCATTGCTGAACCGCAAAGTATAGTGCAATGTTTTATTTATGATCTTCGCGGAGAAAAGATAAATGTTCTGCGGGCTGCCACTCGATTCCTATTTATCCCTGGATATAATACTGTTGTTAGTTATCGGCTTGTCCGTTTTTTTCACCGCCCGTTTTGGAAGCTTCTTAGAATTCTCATCCGTCGTTTTAGCTACGAGTATTCGGGGGCAGAGATTCATCCAGAATCACGTATTGGACCAGGTCTACAATTACCACATCCAAACGGCGTGGTAATAGGTGCTGGAGTAACAATTGGAGAAGGTGTTACGATTTACCAACAAGTGGCGCTTGGTGGCAGGGGCAAGGTCGGTTTCAAAGCAGATGCATCAGATTACCCTCAGATAGGTTCTTTTGTAACTATTTACGCAGGAGCTAAAATTATTGGTGCAATAAAGATAGGTCCAGGATCACATATTGGAGCCAATGCTGTTGTACTGAAAGATGTTCCTGCTGACTCTGTTGCAGTCGGAGTGCCGGCTAAAATCAATCCAATCAAAATTACAAAATAGTTTTTTTTCAATGGAAACTTTTCAACCGAGAAAATTCTCACTTAGTACAGGAGGGGCCTTGTTACTTCTCGGCAATGCTTTCTTTACTACAATATCCATGCTTACAGGTATTGTTCTTGCCCGGTGGCTCGGCAGAGAAGGAAGGGGTTTGGTGGCGCTGTTTGCAACGACACCACAGATCATTTTTCGATTCTCAAATATGGGGGTAGGTAGCGCTGTATCTTACTACCTGGGCAGAAAGCAATACGAAACTTCTGTAGTCCTGAGTTCTGCCTTGGCTTTTGGAGCTGTCAGCAGCACTGCAGCAACGGTGCTACTATTTCTATTAATTCCACCAAGTTCAGAATACTGGGAAGGGATTCCTTTATGGGCATTGATATCAATCTGTCCTTTGACGATAGCTGTATTATGGCAGAATATCGGTACTCGGTTCCATATGGCATTATTCCATGTCCACTATAGTGCTTTAAGTCGAATAATCCAGGGATTGGTTAGGTTTTGTTTTATTTTACTGTTGGTGATTGCCTTGCGTTTTGGTGTTACTGGTGCCATTGTATCGTCTTGCTTAGAGTTGGTTGTCGCCTGCGTTGTAGTGTTGTTTTTAGCTGGTAGGTATGTCAACATAGAGTATACGCTGAATGTCAAGCTTATTTACCGTTTAATGCACTATGGTATTCGGAATTGGCTTTTCATGTTGTTCGCGGGAGTTAATACCCATATCGGTATTTATTTGTTGAATTATTATTCAGATGCCGGGGCAGTGGGATTGTTTGCAACGGGCCAAGGTTTTTGCTTATTTCTGATGATGGTTCCTGAGGCTTGGACAAGCTTGTTGTTACCTCGTGTTGCCGGTTCTGATCCAAATACAATAAATGAGCAGACGTTGCGGTTATGCCGAAACGGATTGTTAATACTTCTGGTGCTGGGGGGATTAATAATGTTGGCTGCACCCACGATGGTAACACTTTTATACGGCCAGGCCTTTGCGCAATCAACGCGTGTCGTATGGGTAATAATGCCAGGCTTGCTTTTCCTGCACATTTATAGAGTATTAGCAGTAGATTTTGCGGGCAGGGCTCGGCAAATCATACCGATTATTACTTCGCTCACCAGTCTTGTAGTTAATATATTAGTTGGCATAGTATTAATTCCTCGAAACGCATGGTATGGGGGTATTGTGGGAGCATCCCTTGCTTTGACATTTTCCACTTTACTAATGGCTGTTATCATCTCTGTGTTTTATTCGAAAAATTGGAACGTCTCTTTGAGAAAGTTATTTTTCATTAACGCTGATGATATTACTTTCTATAAATCAAGGTTGTCGAGATTAATCTCGAATAAAGATAGAAATATTCAGAGCAAGGGGAAGGGTGAATAAGTCATGGATTCATTGAACATTGCTGCATTTACAAGTGTGTATGGCATGGGAGGGTCTCAGAATTCTACTGTTTCTTTGTGTAACGCCTTAGCGGAAAGAGGTCATAAAGTTACTCTTTATTGTCCCGTCAACGAGATGTTCAGTCATGTGGAGCCGAAGATCAATCTTTACAACCTACCTGTAAATCGGCTGGATCCTGCACATTTTGGCAATGTTTCCATTGGGAATATTACCGAAACAATAAAACAAATTCGCAAAGCTCGGCATGACGTGATTCTGTCGTTCCTGCACCAGTCATTATTCCTGGGCGTGCCGTTGCTATTCCTGGAAAATGTTCCTTGTGTGCACTATGTACTCGGCCCGGTTTGGTCGCCAATCATGAAGATTTCGCCGGGCACTTTTATAGCGAATTGCGAAGAAACACGAGGCATCATCGCACGGGGCAAAAAGTGCGATCCTGCAAAGATACCTGTGATAAGGGCAAGGGTTGATATAGAAGCTTTAGAAGCTGAGTTTCGGGGATCCGATGTAATAAAGAAGTATAAGCCTTCTGAAGGAGTATGTCAGATTGTTATGTTATCTCGGTTCTACAAAAGCAAAATGCCGGGTATAGTTAATGTGTTGGGGGCGCTGAAGAGTATGGCAGACAGCCAAAGAAGCTTTCGTTTTCTGCTGGCAGGTGAAGGACCAAGGCGAGAGGAAATTGAGCGAAGAATAACCGAAATAAATGATGTTGCAGGTCGTGGGGTGGCGAAATTGGTTGGTTATGTAGGGGATGTAGGAAGTTTTCTATCTGCTGCCGACATTGTCATCGGAATAGGACGTGGCGCCTTTGAAGCGATGGCCTTGGGTAAGTGCACGCTTGTTGTCGGCAATTTAGGCTATGCAGGAACAGTGTGTTCCGAGCAGGTATCTGGCCTTGCATATTATAATTTTGCAGGACGTAATGTTAAGGAAGATCGCGACCCCGATATACTTGCAAAGGAATTGATGAGACTACTGAAGGACGAAAAAACCCGATCGGGGCTGGGCCAGTTTGCGCAGCAGTACCTTAAGGAAAACTTCGCTGCTCAAATCGGCGCCAAGCAGTTTGAGGATATATTACTTGCAGAGAAGGGTTTAGCGAAGACAACTGAATTTGGCAGTTTACGCAACTGGGCACGCTATTTGTCCTATTATTTCATTTGGGGTTGTACAGGTCTTGGCAAAAGGATTATGCGCCCGAATCGGCCGAAGGAACAATTCGATCTTATTGCACGGACACGCAAGAGTGGCGCTAGATTTTGTTTAGGCCAAAGCGAAGTTTGGAAGAATACGTCCAAGAAATGAAATGACTTGAACTATGTATGAAGCAAATCCATTAACAGCAAGCTATTTGGATGATTCGGCGCAGTCATATGTGGCTGAAGAACAGGATTCCATGGCCAACCTTTTACCCGGTTTTATATTTTGGGCACTGCTGATTCCTGTGGGTCTTTTTGCAGGCTTTATGTATTTGGGAGATTCGAAGATTCTTGCTGTTGCTATCTTAGGCGGTTACATTCTTTGTTCCATGCTTGTTTCTCCGCAAATAGCTATATACATTTTTTTTGCATGGCAGGCATGGGATGGTGTGTTTCTCAAGAAGTTTGAACTGAGAGGATTTACTGTGGGCAAGGCGTTAGCCTTTGTCGTCTTGTTCTCTTATGTTCTCCATATGGCCAGGGCAAAAATGTCTTTGGGTAGAGCTAAAGGCCTGGTATTTTTTTCTGTAGCATTTGCATTACTTGGACTTCTCACGTCACCATTTGCCATAAATATATTCGTGGCAGTTAAACATTGCCTCCAAATGGTCGTTTTGGCTTTTATCGTAGTGGTCGGAATGAAAGTTCTCGATACGCCAGAGCGAATTTATAGTGCATTGTTCTGGTTGGTCGTCGGAAGTACGGTGGCTGCTGTAGGCATGTTGGCTGGAATGGGTGCAGGTGGTATTGGTACGACAAAGTATCTCAGGGGTACTTTGTCACAAGACATAAATCCTATTACAACTGCACTTGGTATGACTCTTCCAATTTCTGCAATACCGGCTTTGTGGGGACTGGCTAAAAGAAGAATAAATTATTTGATTTGTATTATTTGTGGTATTTTCCTATTGGCTGGAATGATGAAGACAGGCTCAAGGGCAGGAGTGGGCAGTCTTGGTATTGCTTGCGCGGTGGCGGGATTTATGGTTAAAGGGCGAGAGTGGGGCAAAAAGATCCTGGTTACAGTATTAGCTGTTGCATTTATTGGAGTGACCGTCTTATTTATTCTGAACATGAATATTCTGCCTGAGCAGAGTCAGGAACGATTGGAAGCCTTTGTCGGTGTTGGGGGAGAAGAATCAAAGGCTACCGGACGGATGTATATTTGGAAATCCGCATTTGCTGCCTATATAGACCGAAATGCAATTATCGGCGTAGGGGTAGCTAATACTGAGTTTGCCCAGCAGGAGTATTCAGGCGAGTTTAAGCCAGTTCACAGTTCTTTGATTGCACCCATTCTTGAGCTTGGCATACTTGGGGCTATGACTTTTTACGGTATGCTCTGGGTATGGTTTAGAAATGTCAGACAGATAAAAATTACCCGTCTCGGAGTACCCGCTGCGATTATATTTATAACAACGTTAGTTTTCTCTGCTGCTCACACAATGCACTATACTAAATACTTTTGGATACCAATATTGCTGTGCTTACTCCTGGCAAGGCAGGCACAGATGATCGAGGCTGGTTACGACCAACTATCTATCACCGGAACTGACTATGACAGTACATCAGAATTATATTCTGAGGACTATGTTACTGTTGGCTGAGTTTCAGTTTTTGGTTGTTGCCATTTCTTTCTGGTTTCGTTTCAAATAAAAACCTTTTATGACACGAAAAATATGAGGATACTCCACATAGGTCCGGTAAAGATGAATGATGGAGCGACCGGTCTGACTCAGAGCATTCGTGGCTTTGCTTTGTCACAGGCCGAAATTGGTCTCGAAGTAGGATTGCTATCATCATTGCCAGTATCGCAAGGTGTCTCTAAAAAACAATGGTCTGGTGTCTGTATGCTAAGTGGTCTTCGCAAGCGGCACCGTAATCCTTGGTTCATCTCTCGGGATTGGATTTCCCGGATACGTAAAGAGTTTGGAACCCCTGATATCGTACATTTTCACAGTACATACGTTCCCTTTAATATAGCGTTGGCTCGGCGATGCGGGCGAGCCGGCTGGCCATATATAATTACAGCACATGGAGGGATGAGAAAGGTTGCCCAAAGCATAAGGAAGACCAAGAAAACTGTTGCGAATATACTGTTCTTTAGATCCTATATTAAACACGCCGAAGCTATACACGCCTTATGTTATAAAGAAGCCGAAGAGATCCGATCACGTTTTTCAGTGGAGCGAATGTTCATTGTATGCAATGGTGTAGATGAGCGTTTATTCAATATTGAAGAGAAGCTGAAACCTGCGAAGTTAGGAAGTTTCTCCAACAAGACCGATTTAATGCTGGGTTTTGTTGGACGTGTTGACGTATATGTGAAGGGTTTCGATTTGCTATTTAAGGCTTTGTCAGAGTTGAAATCACGGTCTAATAGTTTTAGTTGCAGGTTGTTTGTAGTGGGGCCGTTCCATACAAAAAAAGACGAGCAGCGTTTTAATTCAACCGTGGAATCGTGCGGTCTTAATGATGTTGTAAAGTATCTTGGACCGAAGTACGATGATGATAAATGGCGACATTTTCTTGCCTGTGATGTTTTTGTTCACACTTCTCGTACTGAGGGGATACCAATGGCCGTCATGGAGGCGATGTCATTAGGGTGTCCATGTTTAGTAACACCACAAACCAATATGGCCGATGTGGTCCGTGAAGGAGGTGGCTGGGTGACAGAGCCTAATCCAGAATCGATTGCTGAAACGATTGAGTCAATCTATGAAAAGAAAGATTTACTGAAAGTGTTGGGACAGCGCTCACGTGAGTTGATGCGGGCACGGTTTACATGGCGACAAATCGCAGAACAGTTGGCACAAGAGTATGTGAAGATATCACAGCGCACCGTAAAATGAGGATTTAATATGCATATTTTGTATATCCATCAATACTTTACCACGCCCCATGGTATGGGAGTTACCAGGGCGTATGACTTCTCAAGGTTGTGGATAGAAAATGGACATAAGGTCACAATGTTAACGACGACTGCCAAGCTTGAGCCGAACGACCTGGAAAATGCAAGAGGCAGATTCTTAAAACGATTTAACGTGGATGGAATTAATGTACTTGCATTTAATATACCGTATAGTCAGGTAATGGACGTAAAAAGACGCTACTTAGCCTGGTTTATGTTTTTATTAACGTCAGTGATAGTCACTTTATGCGTAAGGAAGATTGACCTTGTATATGCACGTAGCTCTCCATTAACTGTTGGAATCCCTGCGATTTTGTCAAGGATTATCAAAAGAGTGCCCTTCGTGTTCGAAGTAACGGACCAATGGCCTGAGATACCTATAGAAGTGGGGATATTAAAAAATAAAATCATGATTAAACTGCTCCTTTGGCTGGAGAAGACAATTTATCGGTTCAGCAGTTCTATTATTGCATGCTCTCCGGGAATGGCGGATGGTGTGAGGGATGTAATTGTCAAAAACAAGCTGAAGGAAACTCCAATAACGGTTATTCCAAACTTCTGCGAGACACATCTCTATAGACCGGACATCGATGGCTCGAAAGTTCGTAAGGAGCAGGGTTGGTGTGGCAAGACAGTTTTTCTGCATGCGGGGACTATGGGGACCCTGAATTCTCTTGACTTTGTGATTGATGCCGCTCTTAGGCTAAAGGACCATAGAGATATATTGTTTGTTCTCATAGGACGCGGTAATAAGGAGCAGGTTTTGCGAGATAGCGTCGAAAAATTTGGCTTGACGAATGTACAAATCTTGACGAAGGTATTGAAGAAACAACTACCACCCTTCCTGGCGGCCGCCGATGTATCATTGGTGATTTTTGCCGATTACCCGATATTGGAGCATAATTCTGCTAACAAGTTTTTTGACGCTTTGAGCGCAGGAAATCCTGTTTTGCTGAATTACAGTGGCTGGCAAAGGGATGTGCTTGAAGCCAACAATGCAGGATTCGGATGCAGACAATATAACATTGAGGAATTTGTGGAAAAGGTCTTATGGTTCAGGCATAATAAAGAAAAACTGGCGGATATGGGTAGTAATGCAAGAGCGCTTGCGGAGGAAGAGTTTGATAAAGAGAAGTTATGCGTGCAAGCCCTTAAAGTTGTAAATAATGTGGCAACCAAAACAATTTCCCACTCGAACATTCAAAGGGCAGAAAATTGAAAGTTTTGGTGCATATATCGATCATTACGATAGTTATAGGGTTTTTGATTTCAACCGGCGAACCAACTTGGGCGGTGGTGTACTACGTAGATCCCGAAGGTAATGATAAAAACGATGGATCTTTGAAATTGCCTTTTGCAACTATTCAGAAGGCAATCGACGAGGCTGATGGAGGCAAGCCCGACAATTATGATATTGTTCATGTATCCAGGGGTACCTATATAACGGGGCCTGTAGTCTTTAATAATGATAATCTGAAGATTGTTTTTGAAAAAGATGTGTCAATATTAGCTATTAGTAATAGTAATATTATAGAACCAAGACAGTTTAGTAGTTATAGCGATCGTCTTTTCGTTCTCAAACGTAGAAGCAATATAATTGTCGATGGTGATAATACTGTACTGCAGATGAACAAGCATGAGTATGGAAAATATCTTGTTGATAATAACGGGCAGAAGCATGGTATTGGAATTTTTAGTTGCAATAATATAATAATACAGGGATTAATTATTAAAAATACAGGCGGCGATGGAATTTTTATTGGTAGCAGCGGGCCCGATTATTTAACCCCTTCAAGAAATATTTTTATTAAAGATATAATCTGTACTAATGTTATGCGCAACGGAATACAAGTGGCAAGTGCGGATGGCTTAACTATTGATGGCTGCAGATTCTTGAATAATCCACATATAGGGATTTCTTTTGAACCAGATAAGAACTTTCAGCAGCTAACCGGCATTAATGTGCGCTACATCACAATTAAAGATGGTAGAGGCTCTGGTTTGGCAGTAGCGCTTAGGAGACTTAAAGCAGATTTCACAAAGCCGAAGTTTTATCCATACGATGTGGACTTTGTTTTTGAGAATATTAATATAATAAATTGTGGAAGTATAGGTATTAGTATAACCCGAATATTTGAAGATGGACCGGGTGGCTACATTAAATTTAAAAATGTTACCGTAGATGGCACGGGTTCATTGGGTGCATCTATATATAAGAAGTCGTCTCAGAAAGCGGATATTTCTTTTGAAAACTGTATATGGAGAAATATAGGCTCAGGTTCCAGGAACATAATAATCGGGATAGCCTCGTCATCTGATGATGGAATATCGTGTCCTGGAGGAGTTAAGTTTATTAATTGTCAGGTATTTGATAATAAGAATCGGCCTGCTATTTCCACCTATGGTGCAATAGAAAAAGGTGGGAAGGCTCTGTACGAAGTCCATGGCAATTTATATTTCGAGAATAATAAGTACAAGACATATTTATATGATTGGAAAGGTGCCAAGCTTCACAATGTTGATCTAACGCTGCATTCTGGTATCGCAGATTTTTGTAAAGAAAAGGTCGAACCGTAATGCCGGATGGTCTCTCCATGGATAAGCTGTCTCGCATTGGTGAGTGATGTGAGTAATATTAACAAAAAAAAGTGTTCGCCAATTTTTCTATTTATTGCAGGCTTTGTTTTGGTTGTTATTATAATGTTTGTTGCCAACTATCGATCTGCGCTTGAGCAGGAGCTGCAAGCACCAGCTACTGGTATCAAGAAGTTGTATACCGCTGAGGAAGCGCTTATAGCGATTTCTATGGCTAATGAGGTTTGGGTCTGGGATTGGGCCGGTTTAGGTGATAAACCAAGAACGAAGGCTGTGAAAGCCACCAAAGTACTTTGGCTGCCTGGTGAAAAGCTCATTTTGGCTACATCTGGAATATCGAGTGACCTTTTTATTAACGATTTCGAAAAAGGTAAAAACCACAAGAGACTTCTGTTTGACAACGCTTGGCAATGTGAGCTTTTGGGTATAGGCGGAGGAAGCAGGTTTGTTGCTATTGCACTTATGGAGAACAACGGTCAAAGTCGGGGTGCCAGCAATAGCAAACGTTTTCGCTTTGAAATGCTCTCGCCCGGTCTTGAAAAACTTGTTCCTGTTACAACGATAGACAAAAAAGATAACACGTTAATCCTGTACGAGTTGGATGTTTCCGACGATGGGCTTTTTATTGCCGTAGTTGGGCAGGCAAACGACTTTGCCTGGATTGGTTTATTTGATGTCACAGAGAGAAGGATAGTTTGGGAGAAGGTTGTTGAGACATCAAAGGATTTTACAGATGTTGCTTTTTCGCCAAATGGTGAGGTGGTATATGCCGGTGGAGAGGGCAGGTATTTGTATAGTTTTGAAACGACTTCCGGAAGGGTAGCAAGTCAGTTGCTTATTGATCAGGAGCAACTGACGGCTTCGTTTAATGAGCAGCGTGTTACCTGTGCCGAGGTAAGTCCTGATGGACTTGTGGTGGCAGCAGGTGTAAACCCCGGTAATAAAGTCTATTTCTGGGATTCAAGAACGGGCGAACGACTTGGTGTAGTGGGAGGTTGTAGGGGACTTAATAATTTAGCGTTCTCACCGGACTCGTCAACTTTTGTTGTTGCTGGTCGGAATTATGGCGGTTCACTGAAAGTCCGACGTGTTCCAGAGAAATAACCGCGGCAGGTGTTCAAGGACATTTTTTGCATGATTGACGATATAAGTAATGTTGTTGTGCTCGGTTCCGGTGGGACCATAGGCAGTTTGGTGGGCGGTCTTCTTGCTCAGCAGGGGATAAAGGTTTATTTTTTAAGCCGGTCGGTTGAAGGCGCAAGACGCGGTCTGCAAAGGGCGATTGCCCAAGCGCGCTCCGAGGTAATAAGCAGAAATATTGTATGTGGTGATTATGACAGTCTGTTTGAAGATGCCCTGAAAGAAGCCGACTGGATTATTGAGTGTGTCAGCGAAGACCTTGCAATAAAGCAAAAGATGTATGAGATGATAGACGGACACAAGAGGCCGGAGGCCATAGTCAGTTCCGTAACGTCGAGTCTGCCTCTGGAAATTCTGCCGAAGGGCAGGTCCGACAATTTCAGGAAGAACTTCCTCTCCACGCATTTTTATAATCCTCCAGGCAAGATGTTGGCTTGTGAGATTACAGGACAATCCGAAACCGACCCAGAAGTAGTTGATTTTATGACGGATTTCCTTAAGCGCCGGCTTCGCCGCGTCGTTATTCCGGTCAAAAACGTTGCAGGATTTGCAGGCAACAGGATCGCCTTTTTGCTTCTTAATCGGATTACGGCGTTGGCGGCTGTCTATGGCACCGAGATGATGGATTATCTCATCGGGCCTTATACGGGAAGACAGATGCCGCCTTTGGCGACAATTGATCTGGTCGGGTTGGATATTCACAAAGCCATTATTGAGAGTTTGTATAACAACACCAAAGATGAGATGCATCACAGCCTTGTTCCGCCGGGGTATATCGACAAAATGATTCAAAACGGTTCACTCGGCAACAAGACTCCCGACAAAGGTGGCTTCTACAAAAAACTTGAAAGTGGAAAGTTTACATTTCTTGACCCGGCCACCTGTGAGTATGCCCCTGCCATAGAGCCGCACGTGGGCTTTGTTGAGAAGGCCAAACACCTGATACACATGGGAAGATACCGCGAGGCATTCGAGACAATAAAGACGGCTACCGGCAGAGAAGCTGAGATAGTAAAGGACATCCTTTGTGTGTACATAGTTTACTCTTATTCGCGTGTAGGTGAAGTTACCGATGATGATTCCGGCATAGATGGAATTGACAGGGTGATGTCGTATGGATTCAACTGGGCTTCTCCCAGTGTGATTGTGAGTATGTTAGGCGGCAAGGAATATGTCATCAAGCTGCTGGAAACCAAAGAGTTTGAGATACCGGATGCGTTGAGAAATGCCGATGAACGAAAAGACCGGATGCTTGATGCCGGCAAGTATTTTCCAGCTCGATGAATGTGATAGAGGATAATAAGTGAATAATAAGCAGGTATTTATATTAGGCGGCTATCAAACTGATTTTGCCAGAAACTGGGGCAGGGAGAATAAGCATATCGCCGCTATGATGCGCGAGGCTTATGAAGGCAGCATTGTGGCAACAGGCATAGAACCGGGCCAAATAGATGCGGCATTTGTAGGCAATTTCGCTGCAGAGCTTTATTGTATGCAAGGCCATCTGGGCGCATTCTTTGTTGACTTCGACCCATGCTTTAAGGGACTGCCGACGATGCGTTTCGAAACAGCCTGTTCCGCCAGCGCTGTAGCGGTCTTGTCGGCTATAGCTTATATACAAGCTGGAATCTACGATTTAATATGCGTTGTCGGTGTTGAGCAGATGAAGACCGCCAGCCCAGCCAGGGGGGGAGAGTTTTTGGGTACTGCTGCCTGGTATGAAAAAGAATGTAAGGGCATAGAGTTTCCTTTTCCTAAGCTTTTCGGTAAATTGGGAGATGAGTATGACAAGAGATATGGACTCGACGATAAATACTTAGCTAAGATTTCCGATATCAATTACAGCAACGCCAGAAACAATCCCAACGCTCAAACGCGCGACTGGTTCATGAATTTCGAACATGCAAATACACCGGGTAAGTACAATACGACAATCGGCGGCAGAATCAAGGTTACCGACTGCTCCCAGGTAACCGATGGCGCGGTTTGTTTGTATCTCGCTTCGGCTGACTTTGCTCGCGAATATGCTAAAAAAAGAAATCTTGATATCGACCGGATTCCGAAAATCTTAGGCTGGGGCCATACGACGGCCCCGATTGAATTTGCCCAAAAGGTGGCCGACTCTGCCCGGGATGAATACGTGTTGCCTCATACTCGCCAGGCGATATTGGATGCATACCGACGGGCCCACATTACAGATTGCTGGGACCTTGATGTCATAGAAACCCACGATTGCTTTACGACCTCAGAATATATGGCGATAGATCATTTCGGGCTGACTGAGCCGGGCCGATCTTTTGAAGCAATAGATGATGGTGTGATGGAGATGGGCGGCAGGCTCCCCATAAATCCCTCCGGCGGGCTTATCGGCTGTGGGCATCCCGTGGGTGCGACGGGAGCACGACAATTGCTTGACGCATACAAGCAAGTTACTGAAACAGCCCAAGATTACCAGGTTCCCGATGCTAAAAAGGTAGCCACTCTGAATATCGGTGGCACAGCAACAACAAATGTCTGTTTTGTCATCGGAAGATAAAATGATAGAGATGACAGGACAGCTCCGAGTACGGGAGATGACGCTTGACGATGTGGATGGAGTTGTAGATGTTCACAGGTGTTGTTTCCCTGCTTCTGTTTCTATTTTTTCTGTGTTAGACCGTAGAATCGTAAAACGATATTACGAATTATTTGTTAAGGAATCGGAAAGCCTTGGTGCGGTCCTGGTCGAACCATGCACAGGGCGTATCGGCGGTTTTGCCGCAGGAACGCTCAAGCCCGGTGTCCAAAGACGATTTGTGCTGCACAACTTTTTTCCACTTTGCTGGTATGTCTTTTTTGGATGTTTGACAAGTGCTACGATACGAAAGGTGGTTTTTTCTCACATAAAAAGCATTCCTGCGATGTTCAAAGAAAAAAAAGCAAAGAGGTTTGCTGGAGCGGAGGGTTCATCCCCCGATGGTCCGGTTGGATTTTTTATGCCGATAGCGGTACATCCTGATTTTCGGGGAGGAGGTAATGCTATACGGCTTGCCAATTACTTGACGAGTCAGTTCTTCGAAAGAGGTGTGGCTCGAGTGCGCGGCGGAGGGATTACAACTGGTAACATAGCGAGCAGGAAGCTTTTCGCGGAACGACTCGGCTGGAATTCGAAAGTCATCTCTGACAAGTGGATTGCTGTCTGGATTGATCGGAAATAAGGTGTTTTGAGAGGAGTCATATATTAGCAATGGGCTCGTTGCAAAAGAAATTAGGCTACCTATTCCAGAAAATGGACATTGGTGTTTGCAGGTCTATTGAGTCAATGTTCCTTCGACATGAACCGGATGATAATAAAATCCATATGCCTTTTATCGCAGTTTGCGGTATTCCACGAAGCGGAACCACAGTTACCTTTCAACTTATGACACAGGTAATAGATGGGATGCTGATTAGCAATCTTCATTATCTTTTTTACCGCACCCCTTTGCTTGGATACTGGATATCAAAGTGGATTACTCGTCCATATATTTCAGATTACCGTTCAGACTTTGGTTTTGTTGCCGGATTAAACGGTCCGGCTCAAGCTTATTATTTCTGGCATTATTGGTGTGATCAGCATCTGATTGAGACCGAGCCGAAACCCAACAAGGAACGTTTACAAAGATTTATAAAGTTGATGAATGCGATTTACAAGGCAGACGGCCGGCCGTTTCTTGCGGGTTTTCAGGCTCATGCCTTTTATTTGGAAGAGCTTGTTTCCATTTTTGATAAGTGCTTATTTGTTTTCGTGAAAAGAGATATGCTTTCTGCGGCTCGTTCGATGTTAATGGGGATGAGGAAAAATGACGGCACGTTTGTTCAAATATTTTCCGCTACACCAAAAGAATCCTCGTCGGAACCGGGAGAGACACCTTATGAAAAGGTTGCTCGACAGGCATATTTCATTAATCGCAGGATTGATGAAATGAAGGTACGATTCCCGGATATCATTCTGGAAACCGATTACTACCAAATCTGTCGTCATCCTCAATATTTTGTGGAAGAACTTATGAGGTATCTCTCTGATAGAGGTATCTCTTTCGATTGTAGGAAAGATGTGAAAATACCGGTATCTTTTCAAGTTCGTCATGCTACACGAGAGCAGGATGAAGAAACAAATAAAATTGCCGTGGCATTGGATTCTCTGTTTGAAAAATACGGACCGGTGGATTGACAAGCATGGAAAATCAATGGCGAAGAGAGTACGAAGAGGCATTTAGAAAGTTAGTAGGAGTTGCAGGAGCAAGAGCTTTTGGGCTTGGTCGCCATGCTTTGGTGGTATTGTTAAGAGCACTTGGAGTGAACGAAGGAGATAAAGTAGGTGTATGCGGTTTCACCTGCCTCAGTGTTGTAGAGGCAGTTAAGGTTTGTGGTGCAATACCAGTCTATTTGGATGTGGATGAACACTTGTGTGTAGAGCCACAAGAAGTTCTTCGTCAAAAAAAGGATTCCCTGAAGGTGGTAATACTACAGCATACATTTGGAATCCCCGGACGATTAGAGCAACTTTTATCGGCTTGCAGTAAAATCGGGGCAGCAGTAGTAGAGGATTGCGCTCATTCTTTAGGTTGCTCTTGGGATGGCCGAGCGTTAGGGAGCTTTGGGAGAGGAGCGATATATAGTTCGGAGTGGGGTAAACCTTACACAACCGGACAAGGCGGGATATTGACCATAAACTCCGAAGAACTTCTTGACGAAGTAGATCGCCAGACAGCGAACCTTGCATCGCCTGCGATTGTAAAGTCGGAACTTATCTTAGAATGTCAAAGGCAGGTATATTCATTTCTGAATAGCTTGAAATTGGAGAGACACCTGCGATGTATAATAGGGCAACTAAGGAAAGTGGGTATCATTAAAGAGGCATTCGAGTTCGAAAACAACTTTTATCTTTATCAGGGATACGTTAGGTTACTTGGGAAGATGACAGCCAGGGCAGGTTTAAAACAGATTGAAAACTGGTCCAGGCTTCAGGAAGTTCGTCGGCAAAATACCGGATTGATTGAAGAGTATTTTAGTAAAGCCGGACTGGCTCATTGGCCCAAGCCCGCTAAGGCTGACATTACGATGTTAAGATACCCAATACTGGTAAGCCAAAAATCGGAGATATTAAACCAGGCTCGCAAACGTAAACTTGATATAGCAGGTTGGTACATAAGCCCGGTACATCCATTACAGAAAGATGACTTAGTCAAAGTTGATTATTACCCCGGAAGCTGCCCAAGAGCAGAGAAAATGATAAGGCAACTGGTACATTTACCGACCGGGCCGGGATTGAACATGCACAATTTGGAAGAAATGGTGAAAATTGTTTCCCAGAACTGATTAGGCTCTTGAGAGTACTATTATCGCTGCAAGGGATTTTTATAGATGACAGCGGAAACTTGTGAAAATAAATATGCCCGGTTTTTGAAGGATTCGGGTAATTATGTGGTTACGGTTGGAGGTATTGATTGGTATGAATATCAAGGCTTTATGATACCAGCCTACTTACCACACTGTATTCCCCAGATATCCACAGAAGTAGCAAAGAAAGTGTTAAAAGTATCAGGCCGGCCTTTTGCCAGATGGGATAGAGAATTTGGAAGAAAGCAGAGCAGCGCATGGTGGTATGTTCTTAAGAGAGGGCCTTGGGATATTGGGCATATTAAGGACAAAAAGAAACGCTGGATGATTAGACAGGGGAAGAAGTTTTATACGGTGCGCCCTTTAACCTGCGATGAAGTCGCCTCTGAATGCCCTAAAGTTGCTCAATTGGCAACTATCCGCTACAAGGGGAAAGTTTATGTGGAGTCGCAGCAAGTATTAAAAAATCGGGCCGAGACCGCACATAAATTACCGGGTATCTTGGAATATATCGGATGTTTTCATAAAGATATTCTGGTGAGTTATTCTGAGAACTATATTCAAAACAATGCCGTTTGGTTATCTAATATCAGGCATGTACCGGCCTTTCTGAGAAAGTATTCAAGCTACGGACTTCTCGATGGAATTTTGGATTATTACCTGAATACAAAAAAGATGGATTATGTTTTGGACGGCTCTCGAAGTATTCATCATAAAACCAACATTCAAAAGCATCTGATGAGGGTATTTGGTTTTGTAAAGGAATACGCGATTCTTAATGTGGCATACAAGGGCGGATTTAAGGTGATGGTTAAAACGGCATATCCTTTTAGAAATATGGTGGGGTTACTTTGTGATAAAAGGGCCAACAGCTTTTTGGATAATGTGGGGGCGGTTTTAAAGCAGGAGGAGATTAGAAAAAGTTGCGAAGTGTTATCCGGATAACAGAGGGTGGCTTTTACGGATGTTTTAAAATACTTTGCAAGGTCTGCGAGGCTGTAAAGTATGGTTTCAAATACAAAAAAAGCGAAGAATATTAGTAAACCTTCCGCATTTGTAACATACGGCTGGTGCCGAAGTTCCTATGCGGTGTTATTGTCCTTAGGACGGCGAGGCATAGATGTCCATGTTGGCGATGCTTCGCCATTAGCCATGTCACGATTTTCGAGATACTGCAAGTCGTTCACCAGGCTGCCTGATTTCTTTGTTGAGCCGAAGAAGTATTTTGAGTTGACCTGTGAGGCCCTGAAGAAGACCGGGGCCAAAGTTTTGCTGCCCGGCCATGAGGACGTGGGGATATTCAGCAGACGCAGAGACGACCTGCCTTCGGGTGTAAGCGTTGCCCTGCCGAAATGGGATAGTTACAAAATAGCTGAAGATAAATTTGCTGTTCTTGACATCGCCCGGGGAACCGGATGTCCCGTGCCTTGTACTACCGAGGTTGCTTCACTGGCTCAATTAAAGGAGATGACCGGGACCACTACTTATCCCTTAGTTATAAAAGCAAGAACAGGAAATAGTGCTAAGGGTGTTCGTATAGTGCACGGTAAGGATGAGAAGGCTGATATGTTTAAAGAGCTTGTTCAAACCTTTGGCTTGTTCCATGACAGATGGCCCATCGTGCAGGAGTTTTTGCCGGGGGATGCTGCCGGGGTATGCGTACTGTATGACAATGGGAAATGTATAGCTTCTTTTGCCGAAAGGTATTTACGGTGTAAGGAGCAAGGCAGGTTCGGCACTTCTACACTGCGCGAAACTTATGATAACCATCAGCTAATATCTAAGGCCGTCTCAATAATGGATAAGTTAAAATGGCACGGCGTTGCACATCTGGATTTTGTCGCAGATAAAAACGGCGAGTTCAAATTGATAGAAATCAATCCGAGACTTTGGGGTGCCTTGGCATTAGCTTTATTTTCCGGTATCGATTTCCCATATCTGTGGTACCTTACAGCTATAGGCGAATACGAGCCTGATTTAATTGAATCAAAAAGCCGGAAGGTAAAGTGTAGGTGGCTAATCGGTGATTGTCTGGCATTTGTAGAACTTATTAAGCGAGACAGGTTAAAAGAGGCCCTGAGGCTTATTATTCCCGAGAGAACATGCTATCACGACGATTTCACTTTTCAGGACCCACTGCCTTTGTTGTTTGAAATCTCTGATTACTTTACAAAGTTCATCAAAGCCAAGGGTTCGATAAATCCCGTAATAGGTAACATGATACGGTAATACAATCGGTATACGGTAATACAATCGGTGCGGGGGTATTGGGAAGGTGATGTAGTTCCATCTCAACAGAGCCCGGCAAACCATCACGCAGGAATACGTTTTTTCGCACATCGTTCCTATTGACATGCCGCATACCAATAGACCAGTTCAGGCGTATTAATACTGTTGCCGGCGTTATCTTTTAGGCCAACAGTTATGTTCGTACCGTCTTTCGTGGTGACTGCAACGATATGATTAGCGTCTGAGACGGTTAGATTAACTATGACGGGGGTAGAAACAAGCCCATGAGCAATCGTATCACCATTTGCTACCAGAGTTCCACCTCCATTTTCCGTAACATACCCCGGATTATCCCCTTTTTCTCAGTACCAGCATGCCACATCCAAGCAGCAAAAGCGTCGCTGGTTCCGGCAAACCGGGCAATGGGCCCAGGTCGTGCAGAACAATTTGGTCATATGTGCCCTCATCCCACGTGATTATGCTGAAGGGAGTCGATTCGGAGCCCTGCCAGTATCCCGTTAACAGACCCTCCCATGCCTCTCGCGTATTGTCATAAGAAAAATAAGGCTCATACGAGATATCATATCCTGTAATATCAACGGTGCTGAGCCCTTCAGCCCAAAGATAGCCCACCTGTCCGTTGACTACAGTTGCTTCGCTGCCGTCAGATACGTACAACCAATCCACCTCGCCGCCGATGATACTGACCATACTCTGGCCCGAGGCGGACAAATCCAGCACTTCACCGCCGGTAATATTAACTCTGCTGGTTTGTAATGCATCCAGAACTTTGGTCTGGCCGCCACTGATATTGGCCGTGCTGAAACCAAAGGGAGCGAATTCATCGACCGTCCCCCCAAATATGTCAACTACCGATGTTTCATCGGCATCTACATACCAATAATAATCCCCATCATAGATATCCAGGTCATCTACAAAACAACCGCAGGGATCGCTTTCATTCTCAAAATAGATTTCCCCCCACACAGTCGTACTGATACAACACATAACTGCTGCAATTATTACAACTGTCGTGTTTCTTATCATCTTTCCTTCTCCATAACACGTCCGTGTCATAAAAAGCGCAAGAGGGAGTTCAGAAAGAGGATACGGAGATACATCTGCGGTACCTCCTCCGAAACCTCCTCCAGGCACATATTGAATATATCATCAAACAGGTGTTCTGTCAAGCCAAAAGGCCGATAAAAATTGAATTTTCGGTGAAAAACCTGGTTTGCAGGGAAATTTTTGCCTTTTAAGACCCCAAAACGCAGATTTAGCGGTCAAAATAAAATCCAAAAAATCGTCAGATTTTTCGGAAATTCGGTTAAAATAACGCCCGTTTTCTGATATTTTTGGTGTAGAAGGGATAAATTATAAACAAACCGAAGCGGTTCGGGAGCTTACTTTATATCGTATTTCTTAAGCAATTCGATAAGCCCTTCGCCAAGGACCAACATCAAAACCACTTTGAAGCAAAAAGTTAAAAAGGATTTGATTCTAAATAATTTGCTTGACAAAATAAACGCCTTCGGGTCTTAATACGGCTCGGCACGGGCGTTTAGCTCAGTTGGCTAGAGCGCACGGATCACACCCGTGAGGTCACAGGTTCGAGTCCTGTAACGCCCATTAGATTCAGGTTGCAGACAGGGACAAACTATTGTACGTAGCCCAACGATTTGAGTTTTTCTTTAACCTCGTTAGTAATTTTCCGCCTTTTGCTGCCCTTGCGAAGTTCCAGAAGCCGGCCCTTGGGAATCCTGTTTAATCTTGCCGTAAGGTCATCACTGCGCTGTCGGTATTTCGGGTCGTCAATCAGGTTACGTTCCTCGTAAGGGTCATCAATCAGGTTAAACAACTCATACTGCTTATAGACAGGGGTATGAATCAACTTCAAGCCCCCCAGAACTATAGACGTCTTAGTTTCATACTTATTGGTTGATGATATCATTTCCGCGAAAATTTCCCGTTCGGTTGAACTTTCCCGTCGCAGGTCATCTCCTCGAAACCGGTATTTCGTCTCTATTCCAAGGATCTTTAATACCGTTGGAACGATGTCGATATGCTGAACGAAATCCTTTCTTATGCCGGTCAGCTCGCGTCCGAACTTTATGATAAGGGGCACATGAGTCAGAATATTATAAAGGTTATCGCCGTGGGCAAAATAGTAATCGTGCTCTCCCATGCCCTCGCCGTGGTCGGATGTGAAGATGATGAGCGAGCGTTCGAATTTGCCCATTTTCTTTAAGGCCTCGAGCAGACGATTAAAATGGTCATCAAAATAGCGAATCTCGCCGTCATATTGCGAGATGTAATAGTGCAGGTCGGTGTTCCCGGCCAGTTTCTGGTAGCGCGGAATCCCACCCTGGCCGCTCGACGTTTTATTCAACTTGAGATTGACAGCCGTTTTACCATGGTCCAGAAACATCCGACAAAATCTTTCTGGTGGTGTGTAAGGCCCGTGCGGGTCCTGGTAATGGACCCACATAAAAACCTGCTCGTCTTGAAATTTGCTGAGAAGTTCGACGGCTCTGTCGGTTGTGTGCTCTGCTATCCTCTCCGGAGTCCGCCTGACCTGCTCACGGTCACCGAAAGAAGCATCGTATATTTTAAAGCCCTGTTCCCAGCCGATGCCTTTGCGTAATACGTAGTTACTCACCACTGCCATAGTTTTGTATCCCACCGACCTTAAAATCTCCGCCAGCATCTTAGGCTTATTCGGTGGTGAGTTATTGCCAACCACTTTTACTTCGTGAGGCAACTGTCCGCTTAAGATGCTGGCACAACTTGAGCCTGTTATAGGGGCGTGAGAGAGACAATTTTTGAACAGCAGTGCGTTTTCGGCAAATCGGTCTATTGCGCCGGATGTGTTCCTGTGATAACCGTAACAACTCAGATGGTCGGCTCTGAGTGTATCGACCGAAACGAGCAAAACCCAGGGTCTTTTTTTGTAACGTTCGGCCCTGCATCCGCTTAACCAAAGAGCCGAAGCCAGGCCCGGAGCCAAACTACCGTAAAGGCCGTATTTCAGTATCTCCCGGCGGTTCGGCTCTCCAACCTTTTTTTGCTTCAAAGCCATACTCAAATACTCCGCAATTTGCAGCACTTCCCGGGTAATCTATGGCCATTATAATATTTCTAAAGCAATATAACAACTTTTTGGTCCATCAATGATTAGCGGGTGCATCTGTCGTTTGTAGGTAAAAAAAATTCATAACCTCATAAGCCCTGAACGGGCGCCATAATATAGCCCAGGGCGCAAGCCCTGGGGATAGAGCAGGATATTCATTTTAAGCCCTGAAAGGGCGCCATAAGCCTTATTATAAATTTCGCCGTCTTGTAAAAATCCACCTACACTACAGATGCACCCATGATTAGCCGCAAACTGTCATTGGCCTTGATTTTCAGGGGCTTTTGTCATACAGTTATTGCTCACAAGGCGGCCGGACCGGTTCTTCCTCGGAAGACATCGTTGTTATGACTTGAAAGAAGTAAGGTTTTTCGTACCTGAAACTTTCACCGATGATGAACCGCATACAATTGAAAGGAACATGGGCGTTGATTCAAAACCCTGACACAGCAAGTGGCGAACCACAAAAACGTTTTGGGTATTTCGTGGTGGGGTTTTCTTTATTCATAGCCGCTTTCGGCCTAAGATGCTACCGGCTCACGCAGCCACCTTTGGATTTTCACCCGATGCGCCAGGGCTGGTCGTTAATACTCGCCAGGGCATACTATTTCGAGTATTGCGATTCGGTCCCCGAGTGGCAAAGGAAAGTCGCACAAGTCAATGAGAAGATGACTCATATCAAGGAACCGCCCATCATGGAACATCTGACTGCCCTGGCATACCGATTTGCCGGGGCTGAACGGCTCTGGATTCCGAGAATGTTCTCCATTATATCTTGGTGGTTGGGAGGGTTGTTTCTTTTCCTGTTGGCAAGAAAGATAGTCTCCACGGATGGTGCGCTGGTCTGCACCGCCTTTTATTTATTCGCTCCGTTCGGGGTATTCATGAGCCGCAGCTTTCAGCCGGAGGCAATGATGGTAATGTTGTTTATAGCCGGCGTTTTAATGATACGAACCTACTATTACCGGCCCTCTATGACAAGGCTGCTGGTTGCAGCAGGGCTTTCTTCTCTGGCCATATTAGTCAAGTTCATCGCTGTTTTTCCGATAATGGCGGCCTTTATTTTCACGGGTGTCGACAAACAGGGCTTGCGCAAAGGCCTGCTTAATATCAGGTCTATCCTGTTCTTTTTGTCGAGCCTCTTATTGGGAACCGGTTACTACTTCTATATGACCTTCGGTCCCGGTCATCTGCGACATGTGGCTGATACGATTTTTCTGCCGCAACTGCTCCTTGAGCTGTCTTTCTGGACGGGATGGCTCCAGGTTGTCGGAAGGACAATAGGATACGCAGCTGTCATTGCAGGATTGTTGGGAATCGTGCTGCTTAAAAACAGGTCTGACAAAGCACTTCTAATCGGCTTATGGGCAGGCTATGTTATCTATGCCCTTTTATTCACCTACACTACGGCTACACACGATTATTACCAGGTACTGCTCCTTCCGATTGTAGCATTGTCGTTAGGGCCGACAGGTTCGATAATTGTTGCTCACTTGCGGCATCTGGATCGCCGATGGCGGTGGGGTATAGCTTTTTTTGCCCTTTTTGTTATAGCAACACTTGTGCATACAGGCCTTAATGTGCGCCATGACCAATTCAGAAAACTTGACCCGGCTGTTAAAAACAGACTCCGGATTCTATGTAATTTCATCGGTCTGAATCCACACAATTTCAAACGTATAAACTATGACTTTGAGCAGGAGATTGCAGTCGCACGCCGGATCGGCGAGATTGTGAACCACAGCACCCGGACTATCTTTCTGGCCCGCGATTATGGGTATCCGCTCAGGTATTACGGCCAATTGTCCGGCGTCTCCTGGCCCCGACAGAAAGACCTTGAAGCGAGAAAGGCCAGAGGCTTAGGGCCTCTGAATGTCCAAAATCGATTCGAAGCACTCACGAAAAAGTGGTCGCCGGAGTTTTTTATTGTGGCCGAACTGGAGGAATTTCGCCTGCAGAAAGATTTGAAACAGTTGCTGATTAACCGGTTCGGCGTTGTTGCCGAAACCGATAAATACCTGATTTTCGACCTCACGAAAGAAATTGGTTCCAACAGACAAGACAATTCAAGCTCGAGTGAGGGCGGTTCCCGCGGTGAGAGGCTGCGTTTTGCAAGTAAAAACTTGACGTAAGCGCAGTCGGCAAATATCATTAAGACTCCTGTTTTTCTCGAGAGGATAAATGAGATTGATAATAGACTGCCTGTATCTGGTGGCAATCGTTTTTATAAGCCCGAAGATTATATATCGAATGGTTCGCCGGGGCCGATATCGCAGCGGGTGGGACGAGAGATTGGGCAAAATCCGGCGACGCTCGCCGGAAAAAAAATGCATCTGGATACACGCTGTCAGCGTTGGTGAGGTAAACGCCACAAAATCCCTCATCCCGAAACTGAAAGAGTCCTTCGGCGATTACGAAGTAGTAATAAGCTCCACAACCGACACAGGCCTTGAGCGCGCAAAGGCGCTCTATGAAAAGAACCTGAGTGTTTTTTATTTCCCCTTCGACCTGTCCTGTGTGATGCGCCGGGCGTTCGACAATATCCGCCCCGGTATGTGCCTGCTGATGGAATTAGAGGTCTGGCCGAACCTGGCGCGAATCGCAAACGAAAAAAAGGTGCCCGTTGCAGTGGTCAACGGCAGGCTGAGTGATGAAAGCTTCCCGAAATACAGGCTTGTAAAACCAATTTCCAGGTGGATGTTCGCCAAGGTGGATTTGGTTCTCGCCCAGACCGAAGAATATGCCGCCCGTTTCAGGCTGCTCGGATGCGCGCCCGAGAAAGTCATTGTAACCAATTCGCTCAAGTACGATACTGCACAAATTACGGACAAGGTTGACGGGGCCGATAAACTCGCCCACAGGTTAAACATAGCCGAAGAAAGACTTTGGGTGGCAGGCGGCACCGGTCCGGGCGAGGAGAAAGTCTGCCTTGATGTATTTAAAAAGCTTAAAAAACAGGCCCGTTTTGCCGATTTGCGACTTGCGATCGTGCCCCGTAAGCCGGAAAGATTCGATGAGGTCGCCGCCCTTGTTGCAGATGCAGGTTTTGAATCTGTACGTTACAGCCGGATAAAGGCCGGCCAAAGCACTTCAGCCAGCAAGCCTCCGGTGATTCTCGGCGACACGATGGGCGATTTGACAAAGTTCTATTCACTTGCGAAGATTGTCTTTGTGGGTCGCAGCCTCGTACCTATGGGCGGCTCGGATATGATGGAGTCTGCCGCTCTGGGCAAGTGCACAATCTTCGGCCCACACACTTTCAATTTCAAACAAACCGCAGATGAGCTTCTTAAAGCCGGGGGTGCTGTCCGTGTCAATAATGCGGACGAACTTTCAGGTACCGTGGAGAAATGCCTGACCGACACCACTTATGCGGTGCAAATCGCCGCCAACGGCCGGGAAGTAATCAAACAAAACCAGGGTGCAACAGATAGAACGGTAAAAGCCATCACAAACCTGCTGAAATCTTAAAGCACAAAACTTCTCACAGCATTATCATTATCGGAAAAACCTGCCGTTCCGGCATCACTTGTTTATATCAAGGAAGTTGAGAATATCCATATTGAATTTCCTGCTGTTTGTCTAAAAACACAAATAATTTTTCGGGTTTTTAACTGAAATACAGGTTTTTTGATATTTTTGGGATTTTGTTGTTGACTTAGAGGCGCCAGATGGTTAGAATTATGTATGATAACAATATAATAAAGTTAGTTTCACTGTACCAGTGAGCGTCTCAAGCTAAACCGCTAATTTATTTGACAGGAGATGCACAAGGGTCGGTGCCCCAAAATGGGGCATCGCATGCTTGTGTTCCTGTCAGGCTTTAGCGGGCCCAGCTTGAGCACTGTGCGGCGGTGCTCCTTATTAATGCGCAAGCCATAATGACATTAGTTATAGTGATGAGGGTAAAAAAGAAATTGGAAGCCTTAAATTAGGAGTCAAATTATGAAACGAAAAATGCAAATTACATTTATTTTAGCAGCAATGGTTATTGCTTCAACGTCAACGAATGCAGAGATTGTTTTCGATAATGGTGAGCCAACAAGTTACGCCGATGGGGAGGACATGCGCAATTGGCTGCAGGCTGATGATTTCATGTTGAATCAGGATGTGATGCTTACAGGAGGTCACTTCTGGACATTTGAAGATAATGTCCCGATTTGGGATGGTACCCTTGAATACTTCATATTTGCAGATGCGAGCGGAATACCAGGCAGCCTAATCAGTGGAGGAGATGGACAGGGCGTGCAAAAAGATATTACTGATATAACTCCTGATGGATACGGATACGAGTACTCTTTTGAATTTGAGACACCTGTCAGCTTGGTCGCGAATAACCTGTACTGGTTTGGGCTTCATATGGCTTCTGACTATTCTGGTTTAAGTGATGTGTTTCTATGGGCAAGTAACATATCCGGTTTTGGGTCAACCAGCTTTGAATCAGAAGGTGGGACCTTAGATAACTGGACTGACAGCGGGATGCACCGGGCGTTTTATCTGGAAGGCATTCCCGAACCAGCGACTATTTTCTTGCTCGGGATTGGTGGCTTGGCGCTGAGGGCAAGTTAGAAAGAAAAACATTAAGGAAAGGCGTAAAGGAATTTTTGATAAGGAGCGAGTTATGAAAAAAGAGATTTTAGTGATAGGAACACTGTTGGCCATGGGTATTCTGCTGAGTGAACGAGCGGAAGCAGAAATATTTTTCGACACACCAGACCCATTTGTCGCGCCCGGAGAAACTGTTACCGTATCCATTTTTTCTGACGTAATTACAGACCATATTAGAATGGACAGAATCAGCGATGATGGAGGTGGATTTGCGAGTAATTTATTTTTGAATCCTGGTTATATTCATCCGCTGAACGCGGGCATTCCAATCAACATGGGTGGCGTATTAATTGAAGGATTTAGCTCAGAACAAGCACCTGACACCCCGGCGATTTCTGGGGTTCTATACAGCTTTGACTATACAGTCAACTTTGGTGCTTTTGAAGGGCAACTTATTTCAATCTTTGCTGACCCGTCAGGTGGAGCTGTCAATCAAATATATGCCTACCTTCCAACTGGTTGGGAATATGTGACACCGGAAAGCTTAACACTTACGGTCATTCCTGAACCAACATCATTTTTATTGGTTGGCTTAGGCGGGATGCTTTTGAGAATATGTTAACAAAAATAAAAATCTATGAAGGGACAGGACGATGAAAAACGTTGAAAAAATAATTGCAGTAATGATAGCAGTGGTGATTTTGTTCGGAACGTCTTTGGTGAATGCGGAGATTGTTTTCGATAATGGCGAACCAACAATTTACGCCGATGGAAAGGACATGCGGAGTTGGCTGCAGGCTGATGATTTCATTTTGGACCAAGATGTGATTCTCACTGGGGGGCACTTCTGGACATTTGAAGATACTGTCGCAATTTGGGATGGTACGATTGAATATTTTATTTTTGCAGACGACAGCGGAACACCAGGTACCCTAATCAGTGTCGGAGATGGCCAGAGCGTCCAAAAAGATGTTATTGACATAATTCCTGGTGGAGCAGAATGTGAGTACTCGTTTGAATTTGAGACACCTGTCAGCTTGGTCGCGGATAACCTGTACTGGTTTGGGCTCCATATGGCTTCTGACTATTCTGGCTCAAGCGATGTATTTCGATGGGGAAGTAACATATCTGGTTTTGGATCAACCAGTTTCGAATCAGAGGGTGGGACATTAGATAACTGGACCGACAGCGGGATACATCGTGCTTTTTATTTGGAAGGAATTCCCGAACCAGCCACAATTTTGCTACTTGGAGCGGGAGGCTTGGCGCTGGTAAGGAGAGTTAAACAAAGACCATGACCAACAGTTTGTGAACATAAAGAACAAGAAGTCAAGGTGTATTTATTAAGGGAGTAATAAGCATGTCAAGAATATATGCTGTTGTGGCAATTCTAATACTGTCAAGCCAGACAAGTTTCCTGTTTGCCGTAGAGACGCCCGACTCAAATGACGGTGGTAGAGTGTTACCGTTGGCAAGTGGAACTTACAGTGGATTTGAGGAAACGACCTACGACGATTCTGATTGGGTGCTGGTCGTATCACACGTTATTTTGCGGGAGGACCTCTGCGTCGCTTCGGGACCAAAACCAGAAGGTTGGTATGAAAAGGTTTTCGAGCCCTGTTACTGGACGGGTGATACGCCTGACTATAATCGGTATTGGGCTCTTGAGTCATGTGAGGAACCAGGACAAGCGTTTCCCTTGTCGGAAATCTCAAATCCTGACTGGACACTTGATAGTCTTTATGTTCGGGAGGGTGTCGGATTTCAATTGTACGGTCCGGATGAACAGCCATATGGCCCTTATATGGAAGGGCCGAAGTATGTCAGCATTGACCATTGGTTTTATTTTCCCGCGCCGGATGGTTTTGAGCCGGGAACTTTCTTTGTGCACGGGGGTCCCGGTGCATTGAAAGATTATTCGATAATTATCTACCCAAAACCTTTAGAGCTTACCGTTGATGTTTTGGATGAGCCAAATTGCGTTTCGCCGTATGATTATATAAACTACATAATCTGCTACACACCCGTTGATTGTGAACATACAGCACTCCAGATAATTGACCATCTGCCGACTGAAGTTGATTTTGTTAACGCTATTCCCGACACTGGGGTATATGACCCATGCAATCATACCTATACATGGTATCTCGGTGATATTACGGGCGGGGATCCGAATTGCCTTGATTTGACTGTTCAGGTAAACAGACATGCCAGGCCGCTGGAACAAATTGTCAATAAAGTCGAAGCAGCAAGCGACACTTCTCTCATGATATTCACAGAAGAAACACTCGTTTGCCCGTGCGGTGATTACGGAGACATTATATTTGTGGATATTGACGCTGACGCAACGGACCCGAATGGATCAACCTGGCAAACAGCATACAAGTATTTACAGGATGCCTTAACTGCAGCACTACCTTGTGACGAAATATGGGTGGCAGATGGAGAATATAAACAAAGCGACCCTAATGCTTTTCAACTCGGTCACAGTGTGCGCATCTACGGTGGGTTTATAGGTGGACCAACAGGCGAAGACAATCGTTATGAGCGCAACTGGTTTGATAATGAGACAATTCTGAACGGGCAGTTTGGGGAAGATAACGCAGATTATGTCGTCGGTATCAGCGATGCTAACGGTTTCAATGTAGTAGATGGGTTCACAATAAAGGGAGGCAATATAGCGGGGATATATTGCGATGATGTCTCGCCAATAGTTGGTCACAATAAGATAACGGACAACGGTACCGGAATTTATTGCAACCGCACGAAAGAGTTAGTCGCCAAGAATAACTGGCTGTATAAAAACGATTACGGCCTGTACTTTGAGTCTCCAACGGATGTTGCATTAGTACGCAATAATACAATCGCAGACAATAACGAGATGGGTATATATCTGGAAGCAGGAACAGAACCTGTGATAAGTAACTGTATATTTTCAGGACATCCTGAGGACTGCGACATGGTCGGTTGTTATGCAACATACAGTTATATTGAATACCCGATAGTATTTGACCCCAATGCGACGCCGCCGGATATAGGCGAGGGCAACATTTGGGGCGATCCGAACTATATATTATTTCTTGATGAGGCCAATGATGATTACCGTCTGGACCCGTGCTCGATTTGTATTGATGCGGGCGACCCGGAGGGCGATTACGGCGCCGAAAGAGATATTGATAAGCACTTCCGAGTCCTTGACGGTAACGGCGATGATGACCAAAGAGTCGATATGGGGGCGGATGAATACTGCAATGAGGGTTACGACAACTATGCGGACTTCAATCTGGATGATATTGTTGATGAGCTGGACCTGATAGAATTTGCAGCCGAATGGCTGACCGACTCCGATGACCCCGGCTGGGACGATACGTATGATTTATATCCTGATAATGTAATTGATTATATTGACTTTGCTTATTTTGCTAATGAATGGCTGTGGATGACCTGCGAGAAGATGCAGGGCTATGAAATGATAGAGATGATGATGGGAGCCGCCGGCGGTGAATCGATGATATTGGCCGAGACTTCGATGATTGAAACTGCACAGGCAAGTTATACACCTGCTGAGCCGAGCATCGAGGAGCAAATCGAGCAAATCAAATATATCCTTGACTGGCTATACGAAATCAAGGACCAGATTGACGAAGATATATGGCTGAACCTTACCACCAGCCTCGAAGAGATGTTGGAAGGGCTGTAAAAATAACCAACAAGATTGAGGGAAGGCTGACTTACATTTATCGCGATGTGGGCTAAGCTTTCCTTGGCTTAATCTGGCCTAATTCGACAAGCGCGTTGTAGGCGGCCTTTTGCTCGGCGTCTTTCTTTGTCATGCCCCAGGCGCCTGGAAACCGGCGCTCGCCGATGACAACGGCTGTCTCGAAACATTTATCGTGGTCGGGGCCCTTCTCGTCGAGAAGTTCATAATCAGGAGTAAGGTTAAAGTGTCGCTGGACGTACTGCTGGAGAAAAGATTTAAAGTTTTCCAGATGCTCGTCTGCATTGGTCAGTTCAATCAGCGGTCCGAACAATCTTAAAATAAACTCGGACGCCGCCGATAAGCCGCCGTCCAGATAAATCGCCGCAATGACCGCTTCAAAAGTGCCCGCTGTAATAGAGCCGGTCATTGCCCTTGTCTTTGTCATTCCTTTGCCTACCCGGATAAACTTTGTAAGACCGAGGCGGTTGGCTATCTTCGAACAGGTCTTGCGGGCGACAAGGCGACTCTTTATTTTCGTAAGGTCCCCTTCCAGGTAGTCCGGAAACTGTGTAAAAAGTTCCCGGCAAATCACCAGTGCAAGAATCGAATCACCCAAGAATTCAAGCCGCTCGTTGCTGGCGAGCCGATTATCCGCCTGCGATGAGTGCACCAGTGCCTCGCGCAACAGGGCGGGATTTGAGAAATGATAGTCGAGCAACTGCTCGAGCTGCTGCAGGGTCTTTTCGTCCATTTGTCGCATCCTGTTATTGCAACACGGCCAAGCAGATTGCGAAAATCGCCGCCTCAGCGAGCTTCGAAATCGGCTTGCAAAATTTTTTACAAATCAATTATAGGATAATGAATTTGTCTTGTCAATGTTTTTTGCGTATTATTTGTAATCGCCGGACTCGATTAACTGTCAACAAGCTGAACACCCGCCAGGCCCATGAATTGGTCATCCACAAATTCAAAGATGTTTTCCAGGCCGGTAACGGAAAATATCCCTTTTGTTTGGGGCACGACCGATGAGAGCACCAGCCGCCGACCGCAATCCTGAACTGCCTTTCGCAGTTTCAGGAGCTTGGCAATGCTCGATGAGGTTACGATTTCAATTTCCGCAAAGTCAACCACGACATCGCAGCCGCCGCTTTCGGCAACCATCTCTATCGCCATCTGCAAGTCCTCGCCCATCTGAGGCTCTTTGGCCAGATTGACAAGAATTATATTATCGGACCAGTTTTGGACGCTCATAAATTCTTTCCTTTAATTGCAATCAAAAACACCTCAGCTTTTATCGGCACGGTTTGAGGACAAGTTAAGCAGAAACCCGCCCAGGCAGGCACGCACACCCAAAGTCCAGACATACCCTATGGAGTTTGGCGGATTCACATTTTCTGCCTATATACCACCGAAACCACGGTGAGTTCAGAAATAAGTATAACAACGCAATATACCTATGTAACAACTCGGTAAATCGGCGTCGTAACGTCTTGAAGCCTGATTATCCTTGCTTTTTGAGCCTGCAGACAATATAATGAATGAGTAATCTGAAGACACAGGGAAGAGGGGTTATATGAACCCACACAGATTAGTGCGAATATGGTTTCTTGTAGCGGTCGCAGTCGGGGCTTCTTTTCCGGCCGCTGCCGGTGCCGACCTGACCGGCTGGCATCGAGAGGAGGTCAACTGGCGTACGACCGGACGCGGTCGCGTAAGGGCAATCTATCGTCCGCCGGAAAAAAGGACTGCCAAATCGGCTGATGAACTCGCAAAGGCGCTGCCGGTTACCGGGCTTGTCATCGATTCACCCCCGCAAGCCGGTCATGTCCCCTGGATCGCCGTTGTTACCACCGATGCCAAAGGCGAGGAGCTTGATTTCGTTGCCGTAGCCGAAAACACGATAACCGGCACACCCACAGCAAATCCCCAGACCAACTATGCCGTCGGTATTTTTGACACCGGTGCCAGCGCACACATAATCGGATACGACGCCGCCACCGACCTGGGTTTGTTTAGCACTCTCGTCCCCGGAACCACCCACAACTTTGTTACAGACAACGAGATTGAAATCACCGGCGTAACCGGTTCAACTTTCTCATCAGTGAGCTATCCGCTGGGTATTTTCGTGTCGGGCTTAAACGCCATCGGACCGACCGGCCTGCTCGACACCTCCGACATGGCAGGCCAAAGTAATGTTTCGATACTTGTCGGTCAACCTTTTGTGCCCCCGGCACCGGACCTGCCGACTGCCATCGGTTCACCGCTGTCGGTCAACTTCACCACGGTATTCCGTAATGACCAGATGTTAACCGTATCACACAACGGCCAAGAGTTTACTGGCCCCGGCATCAGTATTTACAGCGACCCCTGTGATCCGTGCATCCCGGGCTATGCCAACACAATACCTTTGGAACTGCGCCCGCTCGGCAGCTACTCCGTCCAGTACATACCCGATTTTGGTTTCTATGACCTTGGGGGTGACATATTCGATTGGGACCTCACTTTCGATACCCCGGGCAGCCCCTCGGTGATAATGGGCAATTCGGCACAGAGCGTATTCTTCATTCACAGCGTTGACCTGGCACACAGCGGCAAATCGGCTCTCGATAAAGACCGGTTCATGTTCGATACCGGCGCCCAGGTCTCCGTTCTCGGCAAAAGAATCGGCGCCCGTCTCGGCCTCGACCCCGCTAATCCGGACGAATGGGTTGAGATAGAAGGTGTTACAGGTGAGATTTCCCTGGAGCCTCTGTTTTATATTGACTCGCTACAAATCCCGGCATTGGGCGAATGGCTTACCTTCACAAACGTACCGATGATTCTCCTGGATGTTGCCTCTCCCGAAGGCGGCACATTAGACGGGATAATCGGCATGAATCTCTTTGTCAATTTCAACTTCATTCTGCGCGGAGGCGGCATGTTCCTCCAGCCCGACCCGGCCATTGAGTTGGAGTTGATATCCAATCTCTCCGCCGAATCTTCTATAGACTCCAGATGGATGTATCAGAACCTTCCCGGCGCAACCGGTTCCAACCTGACCGCAACAGCGTCAGTTACAGACGACGCCCTGGGCAACAGCAGCTATACCTACAACTGGGAATTTGTGCTTCCTTCAGACGTGAGCGTTTCACCGGTAACGACCGCAGGCGGCGGTGCAACCGATACCTCATGGACGTTCGCAGCCCGAAGCTCCAACGAGCCTAACGGCCTGTCTGATTCCGGCCTGCCCTTCACGGTCAAAGTTACCGTTACAGGTGTCGAGCACGGCAATACGGGCACCGCCGAGGCCCAGTTCGGCGTTGCTCTTTTGGGCGATGTTAATAACGATACGGTCGTAAATGTTACAGACAGGAGCATTATCAATGTTTTCCTGCGGACCGGCTCAGCCGGTAGTTTTACAATGGAGGACTGCGATATCAACGGCGACGGCGTCGTCAACGTTGCCGACCGCAGTATCGCAAATGCCGTATGGAGAGGCACCCTTGGGGCAAACTCTGTAACCGCCCCATGCCCATTCAGATAGGCGCCGACAAATGTTCACAAATTCGACTTTTTCCGCCTCGAATGCCATACAGGCAAAACTTTCCGACAAAAAAAAGCTTCCCAAGTGATGCCGGCTTCTTTTGTCCGAAGCTTATACTTGGCAATATTTTATACTCTAAATATTGCGAATCAATATAATATATCGAAAAAAGTAAAAATTTTTTCAAAAAACCGCGTCACATTTTGTGCTTTTGTTTTACTTATAAGATAGGCACGTATGCGTATTGACAAGAAAAACAGTTTTGAATTGATTGACATGGCCCGGCGTGGCGATAAGGCCTGTCGGGAACGTCTGGCTGAAGAGGCAAGGGTTCGCCTGCGCGGTTATGTGCTGCGTTTGACCATGGAAGAAGATTTGGCAGGCGATATCGTGCAGGACAGTATCCTGGAGATGTTTAAGGAGTTCGGCGAGTTGAAGAATGTTGAAAGCTTTTGGCCGTGGCTGTACAGGATTGCACTGAACAAAGTGCGAAGCTACTACGGGCGGAAGTGGCGTCACAAAACAGTATCGTTGTCGGCTGCAGGTTGCGACATCCGTGCCGAGGATGGGCCTGACGGATTAGCCGCGGTGATAACGGCTGAGTGGAAGCAGATAGTTCTCAAATCGATGAAGCAATTGGAGCCGAGACACAGAGCGGTCCTGTCGATGCGATGCTACGACCAGATGGAATTCAATCAAATCGCCAATATTATGGGATGCAGCCGGCTTGGTGTGCGGGCGCTTTTTTACAGGGCCAAGAAGGCACTTGTCGGGAAACTGTCGTCAAACGGACTTGGCAGAGGTTCACTTCTGGCGGGACTGATCCTGTTTGGCAAGATGACAGCGACGAGCAAGGCTGCGGTTGCCAATGTTTGTGTAACCTCGGCAACATTAAGGGTTGGTGCATTGGCCGCCGCGGCGGGTATAGCAACCACCAAAACCACTATTTTAAGTCTGTCGGCGGCGGCAGTAGTGGCCGTTGGCGGCACAGTCGCCCTGGCACCCAAAGGTGATGCGGCCGCGAGCGCGTGTCCGGTAAGCGAGGCAAAGGGGGCGGATGTTTTGCCGGCAACGGTTAAAACCGATGACTCTGTTTTGGAATGCTGGTACTTCTTTCCGGAAGGGCCCCACGGGCCTGTGATTACCAGGGGCGTCAGGCTCGATAACCATGACGCTCCAATGTACTGTCAATGGCTGCAAAACGGTCGAGCTAATTATTTTTTCAACAATCGCAGAAACACACTATTCATAAAAAATTGCCCTGTGCTGGCGCCGGATTTGTCGGTTTGGCGGCTTCCAACAGACAGCACCCAAATGAGTAAATTTCTTGCCCAAATGGAAAATGATGTGGACAGAAAAGGCGTATGTGTCGTCGGCAGAGACAGCAGCTTATTGACAATCACTCGGAACGGACCGGAGAAAAGTGTCGATCTCATACAGGTGGTGAAACATCGAAATTTGCTAAGTGAAGATTATTTTAAGTTCGACTGGCCGGCCGGGATCGAGATTGTTGACAACCGTGACGATATGCACAAAAGGGGCTGGACATATTTTTACATCGAGGGCCATATTGCCGGACGCCACGCCAAAGGCGCCGGGAGAATGCCCTTGGTGTACGCGGCGAGTCAACAACACTACCCCTGGCTGAGGTTACAAATCGGAGAGTTGGAGATTTCAGACGCGATCGGCGGGCTGCTATTTAAGGGGCTTGGCCGGCCGTGGACGGGCCTTCATACGGTTGACGTCATAAGACGAGATGCTGCCCGACATTATATATCATCTTCAACAGAGCTTTTGCCGGAAGAGACGAAAGCAAAAATTATTCTAACAGAAGGCCAAAGCAGCCTTACATACATCGTTGACCTTGAAAAAGATATTGTGGACAGGATTATATTATCCGGGGACGTAGCAGGCGAGCTTAAATTTTCATACCTTGAGGACGTTGACGGGGCCGGCGGCAATT
>Ga0180433_10001521_pt1 | contig 38540 bp, 32 predicted proteins | sample SS_ome_8_FD_132980 | JGI IMG/M metagenome (GOLD analysis project Ga0180433, IMG submission 132980) | Hypersaline lake sediment archaeal communities from the Salton Sea, California, USA - SS_1_D_1 metaG | ecosystem: Environmental > Aquatic > Non-marine Saline and Alkaline > Hypersaline >... | reverse complement strand
TCAATGAGAACCTCGACTCCCTCTGGAGACAGGCAAGGTATCCGGCTACTCAACCACGGAAGGGGAGAAAGGCTTCGGTAACCGGGATTATGAGGCAACCACTACCTTCTCGGTAACACTTTCTATTGACGCAACACGGCTTACCCGCGTGTGGGCAGCCCCTGCTGACGAATCGAGCCCTGCCGTCGGCAGACTTTTCTCGGGCCATGTACCGGCCTTCAGAGCCAGTGGTGATAGCCAGTGAGCACCTAATCCGCCTCAACTCGCCGCTGGAGAGCGGCGTAGCGGGCAAGGGCGAGCATGGCCCGGGCACACTGCTCGGGGGTCTCGTAAGAGGGGATGCCGGCGGCTTTCACGATGCTTCCGGCGACATCGCCGTCGTCGGGGCCCCACCTGAGGGTTATCACCGGCTTCCCGTACTTCCTGGGGATGGCGGCGAGCATCTCCGCCCCCTCCACCGCGGCCCTGGCCATGTCACCACTGGATACACCGCCGTAGAGGTGGGGGGTGTTGCAGATGATGCCGTCGATGTAGTCGATCTGGGCAAGCGCGTCCGCCACCCGCGCCTCGTCCAGGGGCGTCCGGTTACTGGCGGCGAAGTCAACCGGGTTGGAGGGGACAGGAGCATGGGCGGGGACGGCCTCCTTGAGGGTCATCTTGGTCTCATGGTCGAACTCGGGCACGCTCAGTCCCAGGCTCTCACACGTGTCCGAGGTCACCACGCCCTGGCCCCCGCTGCCGATGATGGCCACCCGGTTCCCGGGCGGGAGGGGCAGGCTGACCAGCGCCTCGGCCATGTCAAAAGGAGTGGTTACCTCCGAGGTGCGGATTATGCCCACCTGCTTACACATGGCATCCACTACCTCGTCGGCCCCGGCCAGAGAGCTGGTGTGGGACATGGTGGCCCTCGCCGCCGCTCCGGTCCGGCCTGCCTTGTACATGACTATCGGCTTCTTCTTGATTACCTCGCGGGCGACGCGGAAGAACCGCTCCCCGTCCTTGAATCCCTCCATGTAGAACACTATTGCCCGGGTGTGCCGGTCCTCCCCCAGGTACTCCAGGTAGTCAGCTGCCTTGAGGTCAGCCTGGTTGCCAATGCTGATGAACTTGCTCAGGCCGTAGCCCTTGCGGCTGGCCACCTCGGCAAGCAGTCCACCGAAGGTACCACTCTGGGAAACGAAGGCAATCCTGCCGATGCGCATCTGGCCACGGAAGCACAGGTTGAGATTCACCGCTGAGCTGTATATCCCCATTCCGTTGGGGCCGACGAAACGTATGCCGCCCTCGCGGGCAACCCTTACCACCTCATCCTCCAGGGCCTTGCCCTCCGCCCCGGTCTCGGCGAAGCCCGCAGTGATCACCACCGCACCCCTGATTCCCTTGGCGGCACAGTCCCTCATTGCCTGGGGTACGGCGGCGGCCGGGACTGCAATCACGGCCATATCTACCTCGCCAGGGATGTCAAGGACGCTCGGGTAGCAGGGCAGACCGGCAATCTGCTTCTCCCTAGGGTTCACCGGGTGTATCGCCCCGCGGTAGCCGGTGGTCAGGGGGGTCATCACCATGCGTCCGCCCCACTTGAAGGGCATTCGTGACGCACCGATAACGGCTATGGACCTGGCCTTGAAGATGTGGTCAAGCTGCTCAACAATATCGCCGGTCATCTCTGAGTGCTCCTCTGACGCAAGAAACCCGCTCTCGGCGGGTAAGGCCATTATAGCACGTGGCAGGCTGCGGGACTAACGCAGCACGGGCTTGCCCCGGGAAGGCGTCACCCGCACCCCCCGCTAGATACGGCCGGCTTCCATGTCCTGCTTCATGAGGCGGATCAGCTCGGTGTTCAACCAGCGGTGCAACTGCCGGGCACTATCACCGGGCCACTCGTAGAAGCCCTTGCCAGTCTTCATGCCGTACTCTCCCCGGTCTACGTGCTCGGCGATCGGCTTCCACAGCTCCAAGCCCCGCCCGCGCGCGGCAGTGGCACTAAAGTCCAGCCCGATGAGGTCCATGCGCTTGAAGTAGCCAGTGTAGGCCATGCGCCGCCCGAACCCGTAGGATATCACGTCGTCGATGATCTCCGGATAAGGTATTCCCTGCTCCACCAGGGAGCGTATCTCCCGCGCGATTGCGCCCTGTATCCGGTTACCCACAAACCCCGGCAGCTCTACGTTCATCACCGCCACCTTCTTCCTCAAGCCTCGTAGCATCTTGACCGTCTTCTCAATCACACTCCGGTCCGTCTTCTCCCCGCCGCAGACCTCCACCAGGGGCACGAAGTGCGGCGGCTGGAAGTAGTGGGTGGCTACTACCCGCTCCGGGTGCTGCGTCGCCGAGGCAATGTCTGTAACCCGCAGGCCGGAGGTATTGGTGGCGAGAATGACCGGTTGCGGACAGAGCCGGTCCAGCTGGACGAAAACGCTCTTCTTCAGCTCCAGCACCTCGGATACGGACTCGTGCACGAAGTCAGCCCCTTTCGCGGCCTCCTCCATGTCGGTGGTGGGGTGAAGTCGACCGTAGGCTGCCTCCGCCTCTGCGGGAGTAATGAGCTCCGTCTCCGCCATGAGGTCGAGAGCCTCGCGGGCATTCTGCATGGCCACCCGGCTGGTCTCCTCCCTGGTGTTGTAGATCGTGACCGGGTAGCCGAAGCGAGCGAACTCCACCGCCACGCCGAACCCCATCAGCCCCGCGCCGATAACCGCAACCCTCTCAATACCTTCTTCTGCCATGATATCCCTCCTGCAGTAGCCGTCCTTACCGGTACCCTATTCAGATACCATCCGCCGAACCTGCCAAGCCTACTATAGTGAGGCGCCGACTGGCTGTCAACGCAGGCTGCCCGCTTTGCCATCGACCGGGCGCAATGATAGAATGTCGCTTGCACGAACAGATAGTACCCGGCGAGATACTGGAGGTAGTACCATGACGGTGAGAGTATTCGACCTGAGCGTGCCCATGGAGCCCAACCCGGCGCAGCCGGTGGAGATCATTCACCACCCGCACGCGGAGGGCGCAGCCGGGATGGCGCGCGTTTTCGGGTGCCGCGAAGAAGACCTCCCTGATGGCATGGGCTGGGCGGTGGACACGGTGACCATGAGTACGCATGCCGGTACTCACGTTGACGCACCCTGGCACTACTTCCCTACCTCCGAGGGGAAAAAGGCGCGAACAATCGACGAGATGCCCCTGGAGTGGTTCTACGGCGACGGTGTGGTGATTGACGTGCGCAGCAAGCCCAGGGGGAGCGCGGTCGCCGTTGACGATTTCAAGACGGCCCTGAACAGGATAGGTTATAATCTCAAGCCGGGGGACATCGTCCTAGTGCAGACAGGCACCGACCGGTACTGGGGCAAGCCGGAGTACACCGATGAGGGCTGCGGCATGACCCGTGAGTCCACCCTGTGGCTGATTGAACAGGGTATTCGCGTTATGGGTACGGACGCCTGGGGATGGGACCGGCCCTTCTGGGCAATCCGCCAGGACTTCCAGAAGAGCGGCGATACCAGCATTATCTGGGGTGGTCACTACGCTGGCATCAAGCGGGAGTACTGCCACATCGAGAAGCTGGCCAACCTGGACAAGCTGCCCCGGCCCTTCGGCTTCAAGGTGGCCTGCTTTCCTATCAAGGTGGTCGGCGGCAGTGCGGGATGGGCGAGGGTGGTGGCAGTCTTTGAAGAATAGCGCCGCCCCGCGGGGCATACTGCAGGTGCTTGCGGGGATCGGGGGAATACCCCTGACCGCGGCTTGACAGGACGGGGTGTAGTGGTAAGATGGTTGCGCGTGGCTGACTGGGCGTCCAGCCTCATAGGAGAGAGTGCCAGCGATGACTAATCCCAACGGACCATATCCCGGTAGGCAGCTGTTTCTGGGCCTATCGCCCAACGGACAGCCGTATCTTGCTTATCTCGTCACGGGTCGCAATCCCCAGAGTAGGGAGCGGAAGGCGGTACGTGTCGGCGATTGCATACGCATCGGGCCGACAGGTCAGGCGCAGTATGATCCGCTCAGGCACTACACCGCGGTGCGGGTAGACGAGCCTTCCGGCATCATGGCTGTGAGCAACGGCATCCAGACCGATGCCATATTTGAGACTTACAAGCTTCTCTTCAACACTGATTCAACACCTTCCAGGGGCTATATGAAGAAGATCCTGGGCGGTGCCGACGCCGAGCCGGACAGCTACCGCACACCCCGGATAGCAGGCATAATCACCTACCGGCGCAGCGCTGCCGCTCCTGTGCTGGTGGTGGGGATAAAGGTGGCGGATGTCCCCGCGAACGCCTTCCGCGTGCGGCCCGAACGAGGCTCCTTGGTCGGTATTTCCACCTACCAGGGAGACATGGATTCCCCCCGCGCCTTCGATCCCGCCTCGGAGCTACCCAGCCTATCTTTTACCGGCAACACCGCCGCGGACCTGGCAGAACACCTCTTCCAGAAGTCAGAGGCCACCTACCAAGGAGAGGATATCAGGGTGTGCTGCATAGGCGGGATGTGCTCCCGCGACGGTGCCTGGGACTTCTACATCAAGAACAGGCTCCAGGAGTAAGGGCTGCCGCGCTGCAGCTTTGCGCGGGAGACTGCCACTGTGCGTCTCCCTCATTGCGGCTGGTGAGCAAACGCTTGCCCGGATGGGGTGGGCAGAGTAAGACAGTCCGTCAGGGCGAAGGAGGTCTGCCATGTCTGGAGATATTGTGGTAAGGGATGGGAAGATGTATGGGGGATGGCGGGAACCGGTGAATATCTGGCAGGGAGCGCCCGGCTCCATACACACCGACGAGGTGGCTCAGCAGATCGGCATGCGGGGCGGCACGATACCGGGCACGATACACCTCAATCTCTTTCCTCCGCTGCTGATCGAGCTCTTCGGGCAGCGCTGGCTCGAGAAAGGCTCCCTGAGTATGTACTACACCTATGCAACCCTGCACCGTGAGGAGGTGAGGGCGGTACTGGAGGTACCGCCGGAAGGCGCGCAGGACGTCCAGGTGAGGGCATGGGTAGAGACGCCGCAGGGGAACACGGTAGCCAGGGGCACCATGGCCGTCGGCCAGCCAGGGGAGACCTCCTACGTGCGTGAGATCAAGCTGGAGAGCGCCGCTCCCGAGGACCTGCGTATCCTCGCCAGGCTAAGGCCCGGTGACGAGGCACCACCCAAGGATGTACTTTACACCCAGGAGCAGCTTGACAAGGCCACCGAGACGATAACCGACCCCCTGGACTGGTACAAGGGGAAGTCACCCTGGGGTGGCTCGGTACTGAACCCGAGCACCATGTACGCTGCCCTCAACGTGGGCTTCCCACCCGGCCAGGTAGAGAGAGCGGTGGGCTTCTTCGGGGCCACTGAGCTGCGCAATGTAAACGGCCCCATAAAGGTAGGCGTGCCTTACCGGACAACCGGCAGAGTCGTATGTGTCGGCGCCAGCCCGAAGACCGAGTTCGCCTGGCTAGACTCGGAACTCCATGAGAAGGAAAGCGGCAAGCTGGTGGCAGACATGCGCCACATGACCCGGTGGATGAAGGCCTCCTCCCCGCTGTGGCAGGAGACGTAGCCCGCCTGGGGTCGGTGACGAGACCGGGAAACCGAACAGGACAGCCGGTCAGCGGGTGCTTCGGCCGTCCTGTGTTTCCGTGCTCCTGCAATACGTCGCGGGTTGCACAGGTTGAGTCATGGGACGGGATTCCCACCGACTAATGCTTGGCAGTAGCCAGATGTGCGATTCCGTAGTCAGTGCACCCCGGCAGAGTGTATACTCAGAAGTATGACCCGTCACATCCTTCCTGCTTCCATACTGCGAAGGAGCGGGTACGCAAGAACCAGGAGGCCTGCCCATGGAAATCCCCAGCCTGAGCCTTGAAGGACAGGTGGCCATCGTAACCGGCGCCCGACGAGGTATCGGCAAGGCCACTGCCCTGGTGCTGGCTGCTGCCGGAGCTGACGTTGCCATCTGTGACCTCGTAGCGGATAGCGGCGAACTGGACGCGGTCGCCGAAGAGGCAAGGCGGATGGGCAGGCACATCCTGTGCTGCCGGGCGGATGCCGGGAACGCCTCCGACGTCACCGCCTTTGTGCACAGGGTGCTTGGCGAACTCGGCACCGTCGATATCCTGGTGAATAATGCCGGTATCGGCGGTGGCAGCGGGCCACCCGAACCCCACCTGTGGGAAGAGCGGGAGGCGGGCATGGCCGAGAGGATAGCCTGGCTGAACGAGAACCCCAGGGTGACCATGTTCCAGGAAGCAGACTGGGACGCCGTGATGGCCACCAACCTGAAGAGCATTCTCCTTTTCAGCCAGGCGGTATCAGGGGTAATGGCAGAGAAGCGCCGGGGCGCGGTGGTGAACGTGTCCTCGGTGCTGGCCTATTCCCGCAGCGCCGGCAACCTGTCCGCGTATAACGTCTCCAAGCGCGGCATAGTGGCCCTCACCGAGGGACTGGCCGCCGACCTGGGGCGGTTCGGCGTGCGGGTCAACGCCATAGCCCCCGGCGGGATTGAGACCGAGCTGATGCGCTATGTCTGGGGGGTGCCGGAGCGCCTCAAGGCCCTGGAGGCGAGGATGCTCCTGGGCAAGAAGCTGCTCAAGCCCGAAGCCTGCGCCCACCTGATTCTGTTCCTGGTCTCGGACCTGGCCGCCCACATCACCGGCCAGACCATCGTGATAGACGACGGCCTGACGCTGAGTATGGGCGCGTAGGACCGATTTCCGAATGAAGCAGGGGGAGGGCAGATCACTGCCCTCCCCCTGTTCTTTGCTCGCTCCACCGAAATCAGCGGGGAAGCAGGCGGCTAGCGGTATTTCTTCATCTCTACCGGGTCAAGCCACACGTGCTCGGCAATATTGGTGTCATACTCACCGGCATAGCCGTGCATGTAAGGCACCCAGAAGGTATAGTCGATCGGCTGTGGCAGGCAGATCTCCCAGGCCTTGGCCATCCCGTAGAGGTAAGCCTCGCGGAATACCTTGGCGCGCTCGTCCGGGTCGACCGTGTTCTGGGCCTCGCTGTACCACTCATCGATCTTCGGGTCGCTCACCTTGCCGTAGTTGTAGAGGACGTCGGTGCGCCAGCACCAGCCGAGCACGGACCATTCGCTGGAGTTGCCCCAGGCGCAGATGGCAGACTGGTCATAGTTCTTGCCGTAGAGCCTGGGGTAGAATGTGCCGCTCTCGATCACGTTGATGGTAGTCTTGACGCCGATGGCGTCCCAGTAGGTCTTGACAATGGTAGCGCGGTCAATGTAGGACTCCACCTGGGGAGCAAGCAGCTCCAGCTTGAAACCATTGGGGTAGCCCGCATCAGCCAGATACTGCTTGGCCTTGGACGGGCTGTAGTCATAGAGCTCCTTGATATCCGGTGGGAGCTCCTCCAGTGGCACGTAGATGTCATAACCCACTGACTCCCACACCGGCCAGGCATTCAGGGTACCGACGCCCCTCATCAGCTCGTCCAGGATTGCATTACGGTCAATGGCGATCGCCAGGGCCTTGCGGACGTTGATATCGCTGAACGGCTCTATGTCGTTGCGGAAAAAGATGACGATGTTGTAGTTGGCGGGGCGGTCGGTCCACTTGAGCTCGGGGTTGCTCTCCATCAGGAGCTGGCCCTTCTCGAAGTCGGTCCAGTGCGTAAGCACCTTGTGAGTAGAGATGGCGGCCAGCTGAGTTGCCGTGTCCGGAATCACCAGGATACGATAGCTGTCCATGTATGGCATCGTGTGCTCCGGGCGGAGGGGGTCCTTCTGCCAGTAGATGTCGTTCTTCATGTAGGTAATTGAGCTGTCCGGCACGAAGTCAGTGAGGATCCAGGGGCCGGTGCCGATGGCGTGGCGCCAGTCCTCCAGGTTGCCGTAGGCTTCTACCGCCTCGGGAGGGTACGCCATGCCGGCGGTGATATCACCCGCCCCGATGTTCAGGATCGGGGTTGGGGCCTCGACCTTCAATGTGTACTTATCCAGGGCAGTGAACTCCACCCAGTTGGCACTCTCGCGGCCTTCTTCGCCCCGGTAGCAGACGCTCCGTGGCGACAGCTGGGTCCGTACAGCCGCTGCCACTATGTCGTCGGCCACCATCTCGCGGCCGTTGCCGGGCACGCCGGGGTCTCGGCTCACGTAGCGGATACCCTTGTGAAGGTGATAGATGATCGTGTAGTCATCGACCATCTCCCAGGACTCGGCCAGCTCCCCGGTTAGACACGTGGGGGGGACAGTCTGGTGGCTCCAGGCAAACTCATTGGTACCCTGCGGCCCCTTCGCCCAGTCGCCCTGGGTCAGGTTCTCCAGGTAGGCGGTGGCATGGGCCGGGCGGTGCATCAGGTAGCCAGGGTCCCACTGGCCAAGAACGCCGGCCGAACCCGTATAGAAGACGCCCTCCCCTCCATAGATGGGTGTCTTGCTCGGGTCAACCCCGGGCTCCGCCTCCTCAGGTGCGGTCGGGGTGGTTGGGGTGGTTGGGGTAGTAGGCGTGGTCACTTCGCCCTTGACCGTCTTGCCCTCAGTCTCAGTGGGTTCCGCCGGCTGGCAACCCGCCAGAACCACGGCCAAGACAAGAACGGCGCACATTAGCGCCCACGCCGTCTTCTTGATCATTGCTTCCCTCCTTTGCTCCTGCTTGTGAAGTTACCGTTTATATGCCGTCCTACTCTCACATCTTTTCTCCCTCCTGTGCAGAACAGTATTCGTACCTATTTGGCGCTCCGGCCCGCCTTGGCAAGCTTCTTGTCCAGCGCCTTGCGGGCCTTCCCCGAGCCGAACGTGCCCAGGCCACCCACGCCACCCCTCAGCCGGGGGTCGAGCAGGTCACGCAGAGCGTCACCGAGCATGTTGATGCCAAAGACTACCAGGCTCAGCACCAGGCCCGGCCAGAACATCATCCAGGGAGCCAGCAGCATGTTGGCGCGCCCCTCACCGCTTATCATACCTCCCCAGCTGGGGTTGGGGGGCGGGAGACCCAGGCCCAGGAAGCTGAGGCTGGCCTCGAAGAGTATCGTGCCGCCCATGTTCATCGAGTAGATGACTATGATCATGGGCATGATGTTGGGCAGAAGATGCCGGAGCATCACCCGACCGGACGTGGCCCCGAGCGCCTCCGAAGCGTAGACATACTGGTTCTCTTTGATTGCAAACACCAGGCTACGCTTGAAGCGCGTGGAGTAGATGCCGCCGGAGATGCCCAGTATGAGAAGCAGGTTCACCAGGCCCGGGCCGACAATGGACATAAGGGTAATCAGCAAGACAAGGCCCGGGAAACACACCCAGGCATCCACGAACCTCTGGACAATGATGTCAAACCACCCCCCGAAATAGGCGCACGCCATCCCCAGTACAGTGGAGACCACCGTGTTTATTAGCGTGCCCACCACCGCCACTATCATGGAGAGGCGAGCCCCGTAGATGATCCGGCTGAGGACATCGCGCCCCAGTTGGTCCGTCCCCAGCGGGTACTCCGGGCTGGGAGGTGTGAAGCGGTCCGCGAGGTGGATGATGTTGTAGCCCGGCGAATCCACGGTGCCCTTCTCGGGCGCGAGCCACGGGGCAAAGATGCCGGTGAAGAACAGGGCCAGGACTATCACCAGTCCCACCACTCCCAGCGGCTTCTCGTGCCAGAGCCTCCACATCAGCTCAACGAAGCGTCCGCGCCGCCCCGGTCCGACATCCCGCGGGACTTCTACGGCTGTCTCTTGGCTACTCAATTCTCGCCCTTCCTACCCTATTTGTAGCGGATCCTGGGGTCAACATAGGCGTATGCCAGGTCTGTCAGCAAGACAATCCCCATCACGAACATGGACATGACGAAGTTCCACCCGATTACGACGATGAAGTCCCGGTCCAGCACCGCCCTCAGCAGGTAGCGCCCCATGCCCGGTAGTGAGAATATCTGCTCGATGATGACCGAGCCGCCCAGGAGTGTGGGTATCATCCCGGCGGCGATGGTGATCACCGGTATCAGGGTATTCTTCACCGCATGGCGTATTATGACCACTCTCTCCCGCAGGCCTTTGGACCAGGCCGTCCTGATGTAGTCCTGGCGCAAGACCTCCAGCATCATGGTGCGCGTAATCCGCATGAGACCACCGGAGGTGAACATCCCCATGATGACCGCCGGTATCAGGAACTGGCCTATGTTACGCAGGGGCTCTTTGGTAAACTTGATGTACTCCACCGGCGGGGACCAGCCCCACCAGAGGGCGGGATAGACCATCACCAGGGTGGCTATCCAGAAAGAGGGGATCGCCAGGAACGCGATGGACAAAACGCGCCCGGTGTAGTCACCAAGAGTGTCCTGTCTTATGGCCGAGTAGATGCCAAGTGGTATGCTGCAGAGCAAGGTGAAGAAGAGCGCCATCACGCTGAGCTCGAGGGTAACCGGCAGCCTGGTGGCCAGTTCTTCCGTAAGCGGGCGGTTGGTCATCAGCGACCTGCCGAGGTTCCCGCGAAGCATGTTGCCCATCCACCGGAGATACTGCTCGTGCAGGGGGATATCCAGCCCAAGATAGTGACGGATAGCGTCGACATCCACTTCGGCCTCGGTCCCCATTTCCTGCTGCCACGTCTGCTGTGCCACGATCTGGGACACGACGTCTCCGGGGATGAAACGAAAGACCCCGAAGAGGATCATGGTGATGAGGATGACAGTGGGGATTATGAAAAGAAACCGCCTCAGTGCATAGGCACGCACAATCTCCTCCTCAACCCCGTCTGGCCCGCCTGACAAACTGCCACCATCACGAGGTGAGTATCTCCCTAGCCGCAGCCGGCAGACAGCGTCGCCCCCACGCCGCTACCTTCGCGGGGCGATTCCGCCCCGCCAGTCCCTGCGGTATCCCCGGCCTCGACCGCTGGCGCTGCCCTGAGAACACTCATCAGCAGGTCGAGCGACTTCTCCGTGTATTGCTCCAGGGTGAAGTGATCACCAAGGTACCATTTCCTCAGGCCCCAATCATGCCCCATCATCAGGATGAGATGGGCAACGAACACAGGGGAGTCCAGCCTGAACTCACCCGTCTCCTCGCCCCGGCGGAGAATAGCCTGGATGCAATCAAGGATGTCGATCTGGTCACGCAGCAATTGCCCCCTGTCTTCGGCATCGAAGTTGGCTATCTCGCGGTTGAAGAAAGTATTGGCCTCCCGGTTGTCATCACAACCCTTGAAATACTCCTTGACGAAGCAGCGCAGTACCTCTTCCGCGTTCTGATCACCCAGTGAGTGCACATGCCTTCGCAGGCTCTCACTACCGCCAACCACCCTCGCACTCATCAGGCGGAGTATGTCCTTCTTGGACCCGATATACCGGTACAGCCCTCCCGGCGTTAGCCCGCACGCCTCACACAGGTCCCGGACGGTACAGTCCTTGAATCCCTTGGCATAGAAGACCTTGCTCGCAGCCTCCACGATCTGCTGGCGGCGCTCAACGACAAGGTCGTCGTTCTTGCTGAAGGTACGTATAGTACGACCGGTGCGTCTGCGTGTCACCACAACCCCTGTTGAAGAACGACTGCTCGCTCTCTACGGTTAGTATATACCTCCCCCATCCAGGTGTCAATACGCTCGAACTGAATCATAATAAATGCTACCGACAGTGGTAGCGTTACCTCAGAACAGACAACCGTTGGAGTGCCCCGCCCCCAGGGCCACCGCTCTTCGCCTCCGAACCCCTGTCTCTCCTGATCATGGGCCAATTCGGCCAGGATTTCACCGGCCACCAAGCGCATTTCACGGGGAGCACCCGGCCTGGTTCCACCAGGCAACCTGTGCCAGAATTGCCTGTTCTCGCAAGGACAGTACCGGTGTGACCACGACAAGGCGGAGGCTGCCAGGAAACACCCTTCGGGCAGGTGGCTGGGAGGAGCAACCCGGGCCTTGAGATGCTGGGGAGCCGTTCTTGCCCGGCGCTCTCCGCCCTCGGAAATCAAGGTCATGACCTGGCCCGCCGGAGCCTTGAAACAGCTGCCATCCCGCGAGGCCTCAGCCAGGCGTCCCCGGGCGGGGACGTCCCATAGCGGTGGCCATGATCTCGGTGCCCAGGTGCATGAGCTCTCCCCCGGCGCTGAAGGTCTCGTCACGCCTGCTGGTCCGTACCCTGATACTTGCGGCACCTGCCTGCCGCGCCAGTTCGTGGGCAAGCCTGCGCGCTGCCCTCCTGGCATAGCTGACCGCGTCGTCAAGGTGGGGATAGTCCCTCACCCCCTCTGGAGAGTAGACCCGGTAGGGGTTATCGGGTCCGGCCGGACGCCTCACCAGAATGCGTACGCTCTGGACTATCCCCCCCACCGCTGCGCCCACGGCATTGGCCACGTGTGCATGTTCCGGCACGTGCAGGACTGTGCCCAGCCTCTCCGCCAGGGGAGCGAGGTAAGCGGCCACCGGGGCGCCCACGCCAATAATGGGCCGTCTCAGCCGGAGGGTCACCCCGATGCCGCCATCCTCTGCCCCCAGCCCCCGCTCCAGCAGCAGGTCGGCGACCTCATCTTTTCCGGGCATGCTGGTGTGTCCTTCGGAGGCCAGGGCGGTATCCAGGACCACACGACCGGCCTGAATCACCACGCGGCTAAGCACGTCATGGCAAAACTGCTCGGGGTTCCGGCCCATTCTCCGCCCCCACAGCTCCGCTCCGATCCTGGCCGCCTCTACCGAGCCTACCGAATAGAGACCAAGGGCATGCGCTGCATCTGTCGGTGTGAAGGCGACGGGCACCACCAGTCCCTGCGTCACCAGGCCCTGCAGGCAATACCTGAGGTACCCGGGAGCCGTGCTCCACCTCAGCATCTCCAGCAGAGAGACCGGCCCTTCGCCCAGGCTCTGCCAGATTTTCCGCTGGGTCGACGACAGAGCATTCTCGTGCACGCCGAGGGGCCGTTCCCTGAGGAAGAAACGCGCGTCCTCCGGGTCCGGTTCGTCCGCAAGCTGGTCCTGGAGCGCCGGCACTGTTGACGGCCAGGCAACCGCCAGCAGACTGAGAGGTACCGCCCGCCGCGGCCCCAGCACCAGCCTGCCATTCTCACCACGACGCACCTCACTGTCTCCACCAAGCCCGACGGTATGGATGTCCAGCGCTTCTACCATTGTCTGCCAGTCGCCGACGCGTGCGCCGGTGTGATTCAGCAAGGGCACGCCGTCCTCCACCACGGCGACATCGGTGGTGGTGCCACCCATGTCCACCATCAGGCCGTCTCTCTCGCCACAGAGATGAAGCGCCCCCACGACACTGGCGGCTGGTCCGGAAAGTATTGTCTCCACCGGCCGCTCCAGGGCCATCGCTGCGTCCATCAATGACCCGTCTCCCTTCACCACCATGAGGGGTGCGTCGATCCCGTATTCCTTCAGGAATTCCCTCACCTCGGTGATGAGGTGCCCCATGAGGGGAATCAGGCGGGCATTCAAGGCCACCGTCACCGCCCTCAGGGGTGCATCCAGCTGCCAGGTGAGCTCATGACCGCAGGTTACCGGCAGCCCGGTGAGGCTCCGCACCATCTGCCTGACCCGTAGCTCGTGGGCGGGGTTCCGCACGCCGAAGTACCCCGAGACGGCAAACGCAGCCACCTGTGGTGCCTGTGCCTCAATAGCCCGGCGTGCTGCTTCCTCATCGAGCGGACATTGCTCATCCCCCTGCACGGTGTGGCCGCCGGGTATGAATACGATGTTCCGGTCCGGCACCAGCCGGCGGGAGCGCAGTTGCTGAACAATCCCCGGGTCGTACCCGATGAGCAGCAAGGAGACTGGGCTACCCTGTCCCTCAACAATGGCATTGGTGGCCAAAGTGGACGAGAGCGAAACGAGGTCAATCCCGGGCGCCGGGTCCGGCATTGCGTCACGAACCGCACTTTCGATCCCGATCGAGAGGTCGTGCTTGGTTGTGAGCGACTTGGCGGCGCTGACAACCTCCAGGGTCTCATTCAGCAGCACCGCGTCCGTGTATGTACCGCCGGTGTCTATTCCCAGTAGAATGGTGGCACTCTTTCCCGCGTGAAGTATCCGCTGGCAATGGTTGACCGACGGGTCGGTCAACCCTTTCAAAGCTAGCACGATACGGCCGGCAGTGTCAACAGGCATGGAGTGGGAACACTCGGCGAAGACTTTTCTCCTACGGCCTCGCCGCCCGGCCAGCATATTCGGGCCCCCTATCTGGTTGACCAACGCAGGGAAAAATGCTATGATTAGTGTATTGACCGACGTGTCGGTCAGCGAACCCCGCGGAGAGAGACGTGACCGGTACCACTCGCGAAATCCGTACCTTCAGTGAGGACGAGGAGCTTGTCAGCCAGCGGCGGCGCCAGATTGTGGACTGCGCCATCCAGGTATTCGTCAGGAACGGCTACCAGAAGACCAGGATGAGCGACATAGCCAGAGCGTGCGGCATAAGCAAGGGTCTGCTCTATCACTACGTCAGCTGCAAGGAAGACGTCCTCTATCTCGTCGCCCATGACCAGGCAGAGGGGACGATAAAGGGCTTCGGCGCCTTGCAGGAGCAGTGCAAAGAGATGTCCCCCACTGATGCACTGCTCGAGTACATCCGCTTCTACTACAAGGTGGTGCATGACACCCAGGACTACCAGGTCTTCCTGAACCAGCTTGCCGCTCTGCTACCGCGGGCCGACCGGCGTATCCTTTTCGACGCAGACCGTTTCGCCCTGGAGATCCTCCAGGAGATACTGGAGCGCGGGGTAAAGTCACGTGAATTCGAGATCGAGGACCTCACCATCACAGCCCACAACATCCTGCTTCTGGGTCGCACGTGGGCTGACCGTCGCTGGTTCCTTGCCCGCCGCTACACCTTCGGGCAATACCTTGACATCCAGACCAGGGCAATCCTCAGGGCAATCCGGCCCCAGGCACCAGCCGGTACCGCCGGGGCCGACTGAATAGTGAAGCAGGTTCGCATGGGCGGCTGCCCGCAAGGGCGGACTGCCGGAGGTCGGGGGATGCGCGCCTACATCATCAGACGACTGCTGCTGATTATTCCTACCATATTCGTGGTCAGCATCATAGTCTTCATTTCCATACGCCTGGTGCCCGGCGACGTCATCGATCAGATGGTGATGCAGCACGGCGGCGGTGGCAGCGTACCATCGGCATCGGGCATAGAGGTGAACCCAGAGGCGATCAGGCGTGCCCTGGGTCCACATCTCGCTGGAGCGCGGATCCGGCGCCTACTACAACCTCAAGACCTACGAGCGTTTCTTCTTCCCTCAGCTCAAGAGAATTGTGGAGGCGGTTACCGCCCAGGGCGTGGCCTGCTGGCTCCACATGGACACGGACTGGACCCTGAACCTGCCCTACCTGCGGCATCTGCCCAAATACATGTGCATGTGTGACTTCGACAGTATCACGGACATCTTCAAGGCCAAGGAGATACTGGGCGGTCACATGTGTATAATGGGCGATGTCTCACCCTCGCTGCTGTCACTGGGCACCGTCGACGAGGTGAATGCGTACTGCCACAAGCTCATTGACGTAGTCGGCCGGGACGGTGGTTTCATCATGAGCTCGGGCTGCGAGGTGCCGATAGACGCCCGGTTCGAAAACGTGAAGGCAATGATAGACTCCGTGAAGAAGCGGCCCTATCCCGTCTCCGCCTGACAGGCGGAACGGGCACAGGGCGAAATAGCAGAGGAACACCTTAGGACAGGAGGAAGGTAATGTCAGAGATACCCACCGCACTGGCTGAGCTCAATGAACAGGAGGTAGCCACACTCGTCAAGGAGCGCCTCGACGCCGGCGGCGACCCCATGACTATCCTCGACGATCTCCGCCGCGGCATGGACATCGTCGGTGAACGCTACAAGGCGGGCGAGTACTTCCTCAGCGAGCTCATCGTCTCCGGCGAGATCTTCAAGGACTCTATGAGCCTCGTCGAACCTCACCTCAAGACCACCTCCAACGACACCGCCACCAGAGTCGTCCTCGGCACCGTCAAGGGCGATATCCACAACATCGGCAAGGACATCGTCGCCGTCCTCCTCAAGGGCGCCGGCTTCGAGGTCCATGACCTCGGCATCGACGTCCCACCCCAGGCATTCGTGGATAAGCTCAAGGAGACCAGCGCCCCCATCCTGGGTATGTCCGGCCTCCTTACCCCTTCCTTCGACTCTATGAAGGAGACCATAGAGGCCGTGAAGGAGGCAGGCCTGCGTGACAAGGTCAAGATCATCATCGGCGGCGGCGTGGTTACCGAGCTGGTCCAGCGTCACACCGGTGCCGACGCCTTCACGGATGACGGCATGGAGGGCGTGGAGATCTGCCGCCGCTTCGCCCAGGAGTCCTAATCCATGACCACCGAAACCATGACGCCCGAGGACCGCATACTGGCGGCTATCAACCTGGAGCCGTATGACCGCGTTCCGGTGGCACCCCACATCAACGCCGAGTACCCGCTGGTCCACAAGGGCAAGACTACCGCCGACGCCTATGCCCCCGACAAGAACGACGAAGGGTTCCAGGCCACCCTGGACCTCTTTGACGAGGTCGGGGGCTGGGACGGGGCGACCCTGGCCGGGCACGCCATCCCGGTAGCGCCGGACTCCCTGTCCCTCTACCGGGGCCGCAACGCCCTCCAGAATGCGAGCACGCAGACCGGCTACAACTACCCCGGGCAGAGCACTCTCATACGGAGTACCTCCTCGCCGCAGTACAACGAGGAGCCTATGCTTTCGGCGGAGGAGTACGATGACATCGCCGAGCTGGGATGGCGGGGATTCCTCGCCAAAGCCAGCGAGGAGCTCGGCGTGGACACCCGCACCGACGAGAACAGAGCCGCGATCGCCAGGTTCCTGACCGACCGCTACCTGGACCGCGTACGCCGCTGGAAGGAGCGCCAGGTACCCGTCATCAGCGGGAGTCTGCTGATTGACCCACAGATGGCCCTCTCATTGATGCGCACCCTCCGGCAGTTCACCCTGGACCTGTACCGCATCCCGGACAAGGTGGAAGCCGCCCTGAATGCCATGGTGGACGACATGACGGAAGATGCCCTCAAGGCGATGGAGGCTGCCGGCGGGCCTTCCGAGACCGGCATACCGGGTATCATGATGGCCTGTGAGCGCGGCTCCGGCCAGTACTACAGCCTCAAGATATTCGAGCGCTTCGTCTGGCCGTACATCAAGAAGATGTGCCTGGCGTGGATAGGAGCCGGCTACGTGGTGACGCTGCACTTTGATACTGACTGGACCCTGAACATGCCCTACCTGCGGGAGCTGCCCGCCCGGAAGATCATCTGCGAGCTGGACAGCGCAACGGACATCTTCCGCGCCAAGGAAATACTCACCGACCACTGCTGCATAATGGGAGACGTACCACCTGCCATCTCCTCTCACGGCACGGTTGACGAGATGGTCTCATACTGCCGCAAGCTCATCGACGTAGTGGGCAAGGGTACAGGTCTGATACTGAGCAACGGTTGCGCCGTACCCCCGGACACCAGAGACGAGAACTTCCAGGCAATGATAGACACCGCCAGGGACTATTACCCCTACGCGGGAGGGTACGCCCGTAGCGGCCACCAACGGGGAGCAAGATGAACGCAGAGACTCTGCCGGATAGCCGGCCGCGTATAACCGTAATCGGAGGGTTTCTGGGGAGCGGCAAGACCACTCTCCTGAAACGCCTGCTTGCGCGGGAGTTTGACCGAGGGATACAGCCGCAGGTCATCATGAGCGAGTTCGGTGATTTTGACGTGGACAGCGAGGTCATCGCCGACGAGAGGCTGCGGGTCACCGCGGTGGTAGGCGGCTGCATCTGCTGCTCCAACCGGGACGAGCTCTCGGACGCGGTCACGGCCATGCTCCAGACGTCACCCGAGCGGCCCATTTTCATTGAAACCACCGGCGTGGCCGACCCCTCGGGCGTGATGCAGGCGATACTACCCCTCGCCAGCCAGCATGACGCCGTCATCACCGGTGTGGTGGTGGTTTACGATGCCAGCAGGAGGCCGGACGACGGCCGTGACCAGCACCTCGTCGAGCGGCAGATAATGACCGCCGACATCGTGGTGGCGAACAAGCATGACCAGGTCACGGGCAGCATAGAGGAGGTGGAGAGGAACATACGCGCCGCCAATCCGCTTGCCATGCTACTCAGGGCCGTTCACTGTGACGTTGACCTCGATGAGCTAACGCAGGGAACAACCGCCTGCTTCGCCACCCGGCCCGGAGATACCTGCGATGATGGTGAATACAGCAGTCTTGCCCTGAGGATTGATGGCAGGCTGGACCGAGCCTCGTTCCAGGGATGGTTAGCCGCCCTTCCGGCAGAGGTCCTGCGCGTCAAGGGATTCGTGTTGTTTGAGGGGGAGCAGGGCTTCTTCGAGGTCCAGTGGTCTCCTTCAGGCTACGAAATCACGCCCTTACCCACCGGCCGCTGGCCGGATGCCGTACTGGTCGTGGTATCCCACCCGCTTCCTGCCGAGGGGCTGTCTTCCGGGCTTCTCCGGTGTGTAGCAAGGTGAAGGCCTGTGCATTGGGCGGATGCCGTTTCCACCAGCGCGGGAAGACCCCCGTTCAGCGGTTAGAAACGATCCCGCTCCGCGGCATTCCGGCTTCACCGCAGCGGGCTACCGCCTTGATAATACCCCGCCGCCTCCGCTACAGTGGATAGGCAGTACACCTGGCAGGGGCGTTGACCCGGAGGAGCAGCATGCCTATGGAGACAAGAGTCAGGAGCCAGACCAAAGAGGTGGTAGTACGGCCGGACAGGCCCACCGTGCTGATCGGCGACCGGATAAACCCCACCGGACGCAAAAGACTGACCACCGCGCTGCTGGCGAGAGACATGGAGGTCCTGCAGCGTGAAGCCCTTTCTCAGGTGAGGGCAGGGGCAGACATCCTGGACGTAAATGTGGGAGCATCAGGCGTGGACGAAGTCCAGCTATTACCCGAGGTAGTCCGCGCGGTGAGCACGGTGGTGAACGTACCCCTGAGCCTGGACAGCAAGAACCCTGAGGCGCTGAGGGCGGCACTTGAAGCCTACCAGGGCAAGGTCATCGTCAACTCGGTCAGTGCCGAAGAGAGGTCCCTGGAGGAAGTGCTGCCCCTGGTCAAAGAGCATGGAGCCGCAGTAGTGGGCCTGACCATTGATGATACCGGCATACCCGCCGCAGCCGATGGGCGCCTGGCCGTTGCCAGCAGGATCATCGAGAGGGCTGCTGCGCTGGGCATTCCGTCAGAAGACGTGATCATTGACTGCCTGGTAATGACTATCGCCACCGACAGCGCGGCCGCACAGGTGACCCTGGATGCCATCCGCATGGTCAGAGAGAGCCTGGGCAACAACCAGACCATGGGGGCAAGCAATATATCGCACGGCCTTCCCGAGCGCGATGCACTGAACGCAGTGTTCCTGGCCCTGGCCATCCAGGCTGGTGTGACCTGTCCTTATGTCAATGTTGCCAGATCGCGCCAGGCGGTGCTGGCGGCAGACCTCCTGATGGGGCGTGACCGTCACGCAATGAGATACATCAGGGCGTACCGCCAGCGCCAGTCAACCGCCCCGAAGTAGCGGCATCAGGACGCAGGCCTCACTCCGGTAGATTTGCAGCACGGGGGTGAAGAGACATGGAAGACAACCTTGAAACCAGAATGGCCAGGGTGAAGGCGGCCATCAACCTTGAGGAAGGCGACCGGACCCCAGTTTCACTGGCCATGGGCTACAAGTTCCCCTGCCGGTACAAGGGCATATCCCAGGGAGCATACTTTCGCAACCGCAGTCTTGGCACCCGTGCCATGAGAGAAGTGTTCGATGAGCTTGGCGGCTGGGACATCGTTGCTGCCGGCGGCACCACCACCGAGCACCGTGACCTCGTCGAGGCGCCGATGATCATCAAGGTGCCGGGCAAGGACATCGGGGAGGATGAGGTCATCCAGTGGGAGGAGGCGGTAATCTTCACCGAGAAGGAATATGACCGCATCATTGAGCTCGGCTGGATCGAGTTCATGAAGGACTTCTACCCGCGGTTCCGAGGGTGGGACCCGGACGACTACCATACCCGGATCAAGGCCCGCGCGGCCCGGGAGCTGGAAACTCTGAGGAAGAGCCAGTGCTATTTCCCGGACCGTGGCTACCCCATTTACGGCGGCGGGGATGTGTTTCCCCCTCTCATGATGCTCTCCTGCAGTCGCAGCATGACCCGGTTCGCCCTCGACATCCACCGTATCCCGGACAAGATACAGGCGGTCATGGACGCCATGATCGATGACCTCACCAGGCTCGCCATCGAAGGTGCCAAGATGGCCGGACTGCAGGACCCCTGGGGTATTCCCACCTGCTCCCTCATCATGGAGCGCGGGGGCGCATTCTACTTCCCTCCCAAGGTGTTCGAGCGCTTCGAGCTTCCGTACATGAAAAAGCTCGTCGAAGGCCTGGTCGCCGAGGGCATCACACCCATCCTGCACTTCGACCAGGACTGGACCCCCGACATGCCCCACCTCAAGGAGCTGCCCCGGAAGAAGTTCTTCATCCAGTTGGACAGCAAGACAGACATCTTCAAGACCAAAGAGATACTCCGGGACCACGCCTGCATCATGGGGGACGTACCCCCGGCCTTGCTCTCCCTGGGCACACCCGGCGAGGTGACCGCGTATTGCCGGAGACTGATCGACGTGGTAGGCGAGGGAGGTGGTCTTATCCTCGGCGTGGGCTGAGGGGTGCCAATCGATTCTCAGTTTGAGAATCTGAAGGCAATGCTCGAGACCGCACGGAACTACCGTCCGGCGCGCGCTCGGGCGTGACAACCGCACGCGGCGAGGGAGCCGGGACAGCTTGCAGACAAGCCAGGAGCAACCGGGAATGCTGAGCCCCTACCGGGTGCTGGAGCTTGCCGACGAGCAGGCTTCGTTCTGCGGCAAGCTCCTTGCTGACCTTGGCGCAGAGGTTATCAAGCTGGAGCCTCCCGCCGGTGAAGCGGACAGGCTGAAGGGCCCGTTCTACCACGACGAAACCGACCCCGAGAAGAGCCTTGCCTGGCTTGCACACAACACCGGTAAGAAGAGCCTCACCATTGACCTCGAGAGCGAAGCCGGCCGGGGCATCTTCCGCCGGCTCGTGAAGACCGCTGATTTCCTGGTTGAGTCCACCCCTACCAGCTACCTGGATAACCTCGGGCTGGGATATGACGACCTTCGCGGTCTGAATCGTGGCCTGATAGTGGTCTCGGTATCGCCGTTCGGGCGCACCGGTCCTTACCGGTACTACCGGGGCTCGGACCTCGTGCTCTGGGCAACCGGTGGCTACCTGTACCCCTTCGGCGAACCTGACCGCCCGCCGGTCAGTATCGGACACGTTCCCCAGTCCTACCTGCATGCGTCGGGGGAGGCTGCCGTAGGCGCCCTCCTCGCTCTCTACCAGCGAGTGGCTACCGGCGAAGGTCAGCACGTGGATGTCTCCATACAGGAATCCGTCGCCCGCCTGGACATGACCACCAAGTGGGACATGCTGGGTATCAACCTCAGGCGTGGCGAGTGGCTGAACCTCAGGAACATCCGGAGCCGGTATTTCTGGCCGTGCAAGGACGGCCACGTGATCTGGACATTCATGTTTGGTCCCGCCGCCGAGCGGCACACGCTGCCCTTCATACGCTGGGTGGAAGAAGACGGCATCACCAACACCGTGCTGAGCAGGGTGAACTGGGTGGGGCTGGGAGTGACCACCGAAGAGGAGCTTGCCTACCTGGAGCACCTGGCTATAGAGGTCGAAGAGCCGACCATCCGGTTCCTGATGCGTCACACCAAGCAAGAGCTGATGAAGCGGGCCATAAGCGACAACGTGATGCTTTATCCCGTCGCCGATGCTTCAGACATCGTTACCAACGAGCACCTGCACGCCCGTGGCTTCTGGGCCGAGATGGAGCACGAAGGACTGGGCGCCCGGCTTACCTACCCGGGCCCGCTGTTCCGCTCCACCGAAGCTCAGCCAATGGTGAGAGGCAGAGCCCCACTCGTCGGTGAGCACAATGGTGAAATCGACCGGCTCCTGGACAGGATGCCTCCCGAAGCCAGCCCGGGACGGAGCGGTGCCCCGGCTAGGAGCCGGCTCCCTCTCCTAGGGCTGAAGGTCGCCGATTTCTGCTGGGCATATGTTGGCCCGATAACCACCAAGCTGCTGGCAGACATGGGGGCCGAGGTGGTCAAGATCGAGGGGCGCACCCGGGCGGACGTGGAGCGTGTCTCCGTGCCCCCGTTCAAGGACAATATCCCCGGCTTCAACCGGGACGGTCACTTCAACGCGGTCAACACCAGCAAGATGAGTGTCGCCCTGAATCTGGCCACCCCACGGGGAGTCGAGGTAGCCCTGCGCTTCGCCGGCTGGGCGGATATCGTTATCGACAACTTCGCGGGCGGGGCCATGCAGAGGATGGGCCTCGGCTACGAGGTTATCAAGCGTGTAAACCCGGGCGTGATCATGATGAGCTCCGCCATGCTCGGCCAGCACGGCCCGCACACGGCGTTGCGGGGCTACGGACAGCACCTGACCGCCCTCACCGGTTTCAACCAGGTGACCGGCTACCCGGACCGTGACCCCACGTTTCTGGGCTACTACACCGATTTCATCTCGCCGCACATCAACCAGATGGCCCTTCTCGCCGCCCTGGACTACCGCCGTCGTACCGGCATGGGAATGTATATTGACGCCTGCCAGATTGAGAGCTGCCTGCACTTCATGGCCCCGGTGCTGATAGACTACCTTGTCAATGGGCGCGTGGCGGGCCGCCTGGGTAACCGTCACACCTACGCCGCTCCCCAGGGCGTGTACCAGTGCATGGGGGAAGACCACTGGTGCGCCATCACGGTTGATAGTGAACTCGCCTGGCGCAGCCTGTGCGAGGCCATCGGCAATGATAGCCTCTCCACCAACCCGCGCTTCGACTCACTGGAGGCCAGGCAGCACAACCACGACGAACTTGACCGCATCATAGAATCCTGGACCCTCGGCCACGGACCGCAGGACATAATGGACATCCTGCAGCGGAGGGGCGTGGCCGCGGGGGCAGTCCAGACCAGCCAGGACCTGTACGAGCACGACCCACAGCTCAAGGCACGGGGTTTCTACCGCATTCTGAACCACCCAGAGGTGGGGGAGTACCGCGCGGTCGGTCCCGCCTTCACCATGTCCTCGGCAGCCGCCGAGGTAAAGCGTGCGCCCCTGCTGGGTGAGCATAACGAGTACGCCCTCAAGCACCTGCTGGGAATGGGAGACGAAGACATCGCCGGGCTGATAATCGAGGGCGTCCTGGAGTAACACCGCGGGCTGACCGGACGGCATGCTCCCCCAACGCACTTGACATACACTCCGCGAGATACTATGATTGCACTACGATCAGAGCCCAATGCCTGACAGGGTCACTATCAAAATACCCAGAGAGCTTTACCACACGCTCAAAGAGATGATCGCGGGAAGCGGCTTCTCCAGTGTAAACGAGTTCGTTGTCTTCGTCCTGCGCACGGTCGCCTCGGGAGGCAAGGCAGCCGGGCCGGGTAACCTGTCCGCCGAGGAGATAGCGCTGGTCAGGGAAAGACTGCGAAACCTGGGCTATTTGAAGGAGTAGGAATGAGTGAAGGAAACACGCACCCGGTGGTCTTGCCAGCGACACTCTACGCCCGGGCTGCCGAAGGGGCAAGGACGGCGGGATTCGACTCGGTGGATGATTATGTCGTCTTCCTGCTGGAGGAAGTCCTGCGTCCGCTAGAGGAGCAGGAGGCCCAGGGGCAGAGCGAAGAAGACGAGAAGCAGGTCAGGAAGCGACTGAAGGCGCTGGGCTATACCGAGTGAGAATGGCCTGGACGTGCCTCAAGGCATCACAGAGAGAAAAGGAGAATCATGCTGGACCTGAGAGACCTGGAGAACCGCACCCTGTACATAGTGCGAGAGGTGTATGCTGAGTTCAAGAAACCGGCGGTCCTGTGGAGCATGGGTAAAGACAGCACGGCTATGCTCTGGCTCTGCCGCAAGGCCTTCTTCGGCGAGGTCCCATTTCCCGTCATTCACATTGACACCGGCTACAAGTTTGCGGCCATGTACGAGTTCCGGTCCAGGCTTGCCAGCGAGTGGGGGCTTGACCTGCGGGTGGCCAGGAACGAGGAGGCGATCAGCCGGGGAGTGGGCCCCTACAGTGGCGACCGCCTGGAGTGCTGCACCATGCTGAAGACCCAGGCACTCAAGGACTACCTGGAAAGGGAAGGGTTTGACACCCTGATCCTGGCCATACGGCGGGACGAGCACGGGATCAGGGCCAAGGAGCGGTACTTTTCGCCGCGCGACGAGAGCTTCCGCTGGGACTACCGCGACCAGCCGCTGGAGATGTGGGACCAGTTTCAGGGGCTTGCCACCGAGGGCATGCACATGCGCGTGCATCCCCTGCTGCACTGGCGCGAGCTGGATGTGTGGGAGTACGTCAAGCAGGAGGGCATACCGGTAAACCCGATGTACTTTACCCGTGACGGCTGGCGCTACCGCAGTCTAGGGTGCGAGCCCTGCACCCGGCCGATCGAGTCCACCGCCGCCAGCATTGACGAGATCGTGGAGGAAATAAGGGGCACCCGGGTCGCCGAGAGATCGGGCAGGGCGCAGGACAAGGAGCAGACCTTCACCATGCAGAAGCTGCGCGCCCTGGGCTATATGTGAGGAGAGGACCGGTGAGCGTGAACGTAGTCGTAGTAGGACATGTAGACCACGGCAAGTCCACCCTGATTGGAAGGCTGCTCTATGATTCCGAGACCCTCCCCGAAGACAGGCTTGCCGAGGTGCAGAAGCTCCTGGAGGAGTACAAACGGAGATTCGAGTTCGCCTACTTCCTGGACTCCTTCCAGGAAGAGCTGGAGGAAGAGAGGACCATAGACACCACCAGGGTGCTCTTCAAGGGCAGGGACTACTACACCGTGGTGGACGTCCCCGGCCACAAGGAGTTCATCAAGAACATGCTGACCGGTGCCTGTCATGCCCAGGCCGCCGTCCTGGTGGTCTCGGCCCCTGAAGGGGTACAGGAGCAGACCGGGCGGCACTCCTTCCTGATACACATGCTGGGCATCAGGCAGGTCCTCGTGGTAGTAAACAAGATGGACGCCGTGGACTACGAGCAGTCGCCCTTCGAGCAGGTGAAGGAAGATACCGCCAGATTGCTGGCATCCCTGGGGTATACAGGTCTGACGTTCATACCGGGGTCCGCCCTTGAAGGTGACAACATCTACAAGCCCTCGGCAAATATGCCCTGGTACCGCGGACCGACGCTCATCCAGGCCCTTGACGCGCTGGAGCCGGAGCAGGTGGCCGAGAAGGCACTCAGGCTGGTCGTGCAGGATGTCTACCCGCGCGCCCCTGATAAGCTGACCGTGGGCCGGGTGGAGGCCGGTACCCTGTCAAGGGGTGATCGGCTCGTCTTCCAGCCCTCGGGAGCGACGGGGACGGTGGAGAGGATCCTGGTGTACCCCGGGGAGGTGGAGAAGGCCTACTCGGATGACTGCGTGGGTCTGGAGGTGGCGGCTGAACCCAGGAGAGGAGATGTCGCCGGCCCGGTGGGAAGCACTCCCGCGGTGACGGAGGCATTCACCGGGGAGGTGGTCCTGCTTGAGGGGACACTCACGACCGGTGACGTGTTCGAGATCAAGTGCGCAACCGCCAGGGTGCCCGCGCGGGTGAGGGAGATAAGGCAGAGGCTCAGCTCCGAGACGGGGGCCCTGATGGAGGGGGACTCCGGGGTGATAAACGAGAACGAGGCCGCGGTGGTCGTGTTCGACACGGAGCCCCTCGCGCTTGAGGCCTTCTCCGAGACACCCCAGCTGGGCAGATTCGTGCTCGTGCGTGAGGGACGGAACACCGGGGCGGGCCTGGTCCTGGACGTATCCGGGTAGTACCTGCCTGCCGGAGTGACGCCCCGTGCAGGCCCGGTGCCGGGCAGCGCCGGTCCTTGTCCCCTCACTGCCCGTGTTAGGACGCCTGCAGATGCCTTCAGCCTTGACTTTTATGAGTGGACGGCAAATAATGGGGACATCGCGCCTCCTCCCGGAATGTGGAGCCCTGTCCTTGTAACAGGAGAAGACGGTCAGTCCGGCCCGGCGAAACCGGGCGTACCCCGGCCGCCACCAAGAGTATGAGGGGCGCTGTGACAGTCAACAATGCCCGATACCAACAAGCGAGTCATCATCATCGGCCTCGACGGAATGCCCTACCGTCTCATCCGGCACCTTGCCGCTGAGGGAGTCATGCCCAACACAGGTATGCTCGCCCGGGACGGTGTTCTGACCCAGATGGCCTCTTCAATCCCGGCAATTTCGTCAGTGGCATGGAGCTCGGTCATCACCGGTGTCAATCCCGGTGAGCACGGTATCTTCGGCTTCACCGACGTCGCTTCCGGGACTTACAGGATGACTTTTCCTAACTTCCAAAACCTGAAGGCGCCCCCTTTCTGGAAGACTGGCGCCAACGGCAGGTCGGTAATCATCAACGTGCCTTCCACCTTCCCTGCGGCCGAGCTGGACGGAGTGCTCATTGCCGGGTTCGTGGCCCTTGATCTCAGAAGGTCTACCTACCCGTCCTGGCTGGTCCCGAAGCTTGCCGACATGGGCTACCAGGTGGACGTGGACTCCGGCAAGGCAGGGCGCTCCCTTGACCTCTTCCTCAAGGACCTGGACAGGACGCTGGAAGCACGGATACGAGCCTACCGCTACCTCTGGGCCGAAGAGGACTGGCAGACCTTCATGCTGGTTTTCACCGGCACTGACCGCCTAGCCCATTTCCTGTGGGACGCCTATGAAGATGCTTCGCACAAGTACCACGAGGCGTTCCTGGAGCACCTCAACAGGATCGACCAGGTGGTTGGCGAGACCGTCGCCAGAATGAATGACGGGGATGCGCTCATCATGCTCTCGGACCACGGCTTCGACTCGGTGGACCTGGAAATGCACGTCAACTACTTCCTCGCCCAGGAGGGATTCCTCAAGCTGAGGAGAACTCCTGCCCAGAGCCTGGCCGACATCGACCAGGAGACGAAGGCGTTCGCGCTGGACCCGGCGCGGATTTATGTCAACCTCGCCGGGAAATACCCGCGTGGCAGCGTACCGGTCGAAGAAAGAGAAGTCGTGCTGGGCGAGGTGACCGGGAGGCTGCGTTCCCTCCAGGTAGAGGGAAGAGCGGTGGTCGCCGCGATACATCGCAAAGAGGACATCTACCACGGACCGTTCCTGGAGCAGGCCCCGGACCTGGTGGTTGAGCCTGCCAAAGGGATTGACCTCAAGGCAGGCCTGACGGCCTCAGCCCTCACCGGCAAAGGCCCTTTCACCGGAAAGCATACCCGGGAAGATGCGTTTCTGCTGGTGGCGGGGCCGGCAGGAAGGACCGCGGTACCGGCGAACCCCTGCGTTTCGGATGTGGTCGGCATACTGGACAGGCTAAGAGATGGACATAGTGTCCGCTGACAAAAGGAGGGTTTCATGCACAACGCAGCTTGCACCTGCTGGAACTGCCCGGCAATAGACCTCACCGGCAAAGTGGACTTCCGCGCCTGCGGCCAGTCCAAGGAAGTGTTCGCACAGGGCCAGGAAGGTCAGGGTGAGGGCTACATCGTAGCGGAGTGCAAGCGTCGTCCCGAACTGGGCCTCTACGACCCCATGAGCGTCACTTTCGAGGAATGCCCCGAGTGGAAGCGGACTCCTTTCGGCTATCTGCTGGACAACATGAGGGTCATGATTCTGGGGATAGACGGATACCTGGGGTGGACGCTGGCCCTCTGGCTGGCTGCACTGGGTTGCGAGGTCAGCGGCGTGGACAACTTCGCCCGGCGCGGCTGGGTGTCAGAAAGGGGCGCGCACTCGGTGGTGCCGATACGAGGCATGACCGAGAGGCTTCACGCCGCCAAGGAAGTGCTGGGCCTTGGCATCAACTTCCGCAGGATAGACGTCCTCAACGAGCGCCCCAAGCTCCGCGAGTTCATGGACGAGATGAAGCCGGAGGTCATAGTCCACTACGGGGAGTGCCCGAGCGCACCTTACAGCATGATTGACCTGGACCATGCCACCTACGTCCAGCAGAACAACGTCCTGGGGACGCTGGGAGTTTTGTTCATGATGCGGGACAGCGTGCCCGAGAGCTCGCTGGTGAAGCTGGGCACGATGGGCGAATACGGCGCCCCCCTGACCGGCCGTCCCCTCTTCGAAGGTATGTTTCCCGCGGACGCCGTTCTCCAATGGGACAACCGCGAGTGGAGCATGGGTGGGGAGCTCACGCCGCGCGACCCGGTCAGTTTCTATCATGTCAGCAAGGTGCAGGACACGTTCAACATCTACGAAGCCTGCAAGTACTGGTGGCTCCGCTCGTATGACGTCATGCAGGGCGTCATCTACGGCGTTCACACGGACCAGGTAGCCGCCGATCCCCGGCTCCGCACCCGTCTTGACATGGACGAGTGGTTCGGGACGGTAATCAACCGTTTCGTGTCCCAGGCAGTGGCTGGCTTCCCCCTCACGCTCTATGGCTCGGGCGAGCAGATCCGGGGTTTCATAGCCCTGGAGGACGCGATGCAGTGCATGACTCGCCTGATCACCCAGCCCCCCGAGCCCGGCCAGTATGACGTGGTCAACCAGATGTCCGGGTTCTACAGTGTGAGACAACTCGCCGAAACGGTGGCCAGGATAGCCAGCACCGAGTTCAGCCTGCCGGTGCTGATCCAGAGGGTGGAGAACCCGCGGGTGGAATCCGATATACATCCCTACGAACCCATCTTCAGCAAGCTGCCGGACCGCTTCGGCTTTCAACCCAGGGTGCCCCTGGAAGACGAGGTCTACCGGATGCTTGAGTTGCTCACTCAGCCACACATACGCCAGCGGATAAACGAGAAGCGGCACCTGATACTGCCAAGGACGTGGTGGTCAGGGCTGAAGAAGCAGGTGGAGACCCTGGAGATCATCGAGGAGATCAAGTATGAGCCGACTCGTAAAGCTTTCCGCCCGTAATTTCCAGGAGGAAGTGCTCGAGTCTGATGTCCCGGTTCTGGTTGAGTTCTCGGCTTCATGGTGCCTGCCGTCACGGCAGCAGGAGCCGGTACTCCAGCAAATTGCCAGGGAGTTTGACGGGAAGCTGAAGGTAGCGGATTTGAACGTGGACCGGAACCCGGCACCGGCCTCGCGCTACCGCGTCATGGGATGTCCCACCTTCGTTGTTTTTCAGGCAGGCGAAGAGGTGGTGCGCAGGACCGGAGCGCAGTCCAGGGCCAGGCTGCTGGAAATGGTCCAGGCCGTGGTAAACGTGGACTAGGCCAGTGGCCAGGAGGTTGCGTCTCCCACGCTCACTTCGGGCAGACGGGTTTGCCCGGCGGATGAGAACCAGGGCAAAGGCGCATTGCGGGTAAACAGGCCGGGGGAATCCCCGCCTGGACCGCCGGTTGGAGAAAGGCATGTCCGAGCTAGAGACCCTCATCAGGAACAAGCAGGCCAGGATCGCAGTGGTCGGGATAGGCTACGTGGGACTTCCCCTGGCGCTGTCCTTTGCCGAGGCCGGATTCCGCGTGCTGGGCTTTGACGTCCAGCAGAAGCGTGTGGACATGGCCAATCGGGGTGAGTCCTACATTGCCGACATCGGCAGCGACGCGCTGGCGAAGGTGGTGGTGGAGGGGAGGCTGGAAGCAACCACTGACCAGACCCGGCTTGGAGAGGCGGACGTGATCCTGATCTGTGTGCCCACCCCCCTCGGCAAGACCAAGGACCCGGATCTCTCGTACGTCACCTATGAGTCACGGCAGATCGCTCAGAACCTGCGGGGGGGACAGATCGTGGTGCTGGAGAGCACCACCTACCCTGGCACCACGCGGGAGCTGGTGCTCTCCATACTGGAATCGTCGGGTAAAAAGGCGGGCTCGGACTTCTACCTTGCCTACTCTCCCGAGCGCGTCGACCCGGGCAACGCCCACTACGGAATCAAGAATACCCCGAAGCTGGTCGGGGGGCTGGACGAGGAGTCAACGCGGCTGGCGGCGTGTGTCTACCAGCAGGTGGTGAACGATGTCCGGGTGGTCTCGTCCCCGGAGATCGCTGAGATGGCCAAGGTCTTCGAGAACACCTTCCGCAGCGTGAACGTAGCCCTCGTGAACGAGATGGCACGGCTCTGCGAACGCATGGGAATCAGTGTCTGGGAGGTCATTGCCGCCGCCGCCACCAAGCCGCACGGATTCATGCCCTTCTACCCCGGCCCCGGCCTTGGGGGTCACTGCATACCTTCCGACCCCTACTATCTGGCCAGCAAGGCGCGAGAGCTGGACTTCCACACCCGCTTCATCGAACTGGCCGCCGAGATAAACGAGGCGATGCCCTATCACGTCCTCTCGCGGGTGATGGCGTGCCTGAGCGCACGTCGCAAGAGCCTGTATGGCTCCGATATCCTGGTCATCGGAGTGACCTACAAGAAGGATGTCGAGGACATCCGGGAGTCGCCCGCTCTGCGCGTTATCCAGCTGCTCAAAGAGCAGGGCGCGTCAGTAGAGTACCATGACCCCTACGCTCCGCAGATCACGGTAGCCGGCCTCCCGATGCGCTCGGTCGAACTGACCGGGGAACGACTGGCACGCTCTGACTGCGTGGTCATCACCACTGACCACACCTGCCTAGACTTCTCCGTGATTGCAGACAAGGCCGGGCTCGTCCTGGACACCCGCGGGGCTACCATGGGGCTTACGGCCCCGAGCATCGTCAGGCTGGGTGAGCCGTGAGTGCCAGAATCGCCGTGGTGGGCTGCGGTAGCTGGGGCAAGAACCTGGTGCGGAACTTCGCCGAGCTTGGCGCTCTCCACACCATCTGCGACACCAGCCGCGAGACGCTTGACCTTCTGGCAGGCCAGTACCCGGACGTCAATACCGAGACCGACTTCGCCGCTGTGCTTGCCAATCGTGAAGTCGACGGGGTGGTTATTGCCACTCCGGCCGAGCTTCACTACCCGATGGCCACAGAAGCCCTGCTATCGGCCAGGAGAGGCGTGTTCGTGGAGAAGCCCCTCGCCCTCCGCGTCGAGGAAGGAGAGGAGCTGGCCGCCCTGGCGGAAGAGAGAGGCAAGACGCTTCTCGTCGGCCACCTGATGGAGTACCACCCCGCGATATCCAGGCTTTGCCAGCTTGTTGACGCCGGTGAGATCGGGAGTATCCGCTACATAACCTCAAGCCGGCTCAACCTGGGCAAGCTGCGCACGCGGGAGAATGTCCTCTGGAGCTTCGCTCCGCACGATCTGTCCATTGTCCTGCGCCTTCTCGGCGGCCGGATGCCCGGTCGGGTCTCGGCCCACGGCGGGAGCTACCTGCAACCCAACATAGCCGACTTCGTCGTCGCCGACCTCTGCTATCCTGATGGCACCAGAGCATGCCTGTCCCTGTCCTGGCTGCATCCCTTCAAGGAGCAGAAGCTGGCGGTGGTCGGTGACCGCAGCATGGCCGTCCTGGACAACTCTCCTGGCGGAGCAAGCCTGGTGGTCTACCGACATGGCATTCACTGGCAGGGGGAAACACCTACCGCCATCCCGGGCAAGGCAGAGACGGTACCGTTTCTCGAGGAGGAACCGCTCCGGATCGAGTGCACGGACTTCCTGGAGTGCCTGGAGACGGGGCGCCGACCGCTCGTGGACGGTCCCAGGGGCCTTCAGGTCCTGCGTATCCTCTCCGCTTGTCAGCAGTCCCTGGAGCAGGGAGGAGAACCGGTGACAGTGGATGAGAGAGATAAGGGCTACTTCGTGCACGAGACCAGCATCGTGGAGGAGCCCGTCCAGATCGGGCCGGGCACCAAGATATGGCACTTCTCGCACGTGATGCCGGGGGTCAGCATCGGCCCCGGATGTGTCATCGGGCAAAACGTATTCATTGGCCGCGGAGTGGCCATCGGCGCGAACGTCAAGCTGGAGAACAACGTCTCCGTGTTCGAAGGAGTCACCCTGGAAGACGACGTGTTCTGCGGCCCGTCCAGTGTCTTCACCAACGTGACCAGTCCACGCAGCCACGTAGACCGCAAGAGCGAGTTCCGCCCCACCCTGGTCAGAAAGGGAGCTACAATCGGGGCAAACGCCACCGTGCTGTGCGGCCATACTATCGGCCGGTATGCCTTCGTCGGTGCCGGCTCCGTGGTAACCCATGATGTACCCGACCATGCCCTGGTGTACGGAAACCCCGCCCGCCTCCACGGCTGGGTCTGCCAGTGCGGAGAGCGACTGCCCAAGGCTTCCGGTGGGTACGCCCGCTGCTCCCGCTGCGGCACGAGCTACCGCGAGGATGCCCTGCGGAGCGTGGGAGCACAGCACCCGGAATGACCCGGTCCGCATATGAACGTAGTCATCATTGTCGGCGACGGACTCAGAATAGCCAACCTGGGCTGCTACGGTAACCCCGGTAGCATCACCCCCACCATTGATGCCCTGGCACGGGAGGGGGTGCTCTTCCAGGACGCCTACTCGTGCACCAACCACACGGACCCTTCTTTCACGACAATCCTCACCGGCAAACACCCCGTCTCTCACGGCATTGTTCATCATGGCAGTACCTCCCACGGGGTCACCGAGGAAGAGCTGCGGATGCTCGCCCGGACGGGTACCCGACTGCTCCCTGAGTTGCTCCAGGCCAATAGCTACTACACCATGGCGTTCGACTGGCTGGGGAGGTGGCACCGCCGTGGATACGACTTCTATGGGGAAACGGAAGGCTTATCTCCGCTACGAATGGTGGAGAGGCTCCTGGGGTTACTGCCGGAGAGCTCCGGCCGAAGGGCCGGGCTGGCACTCAGCCGTGCCGGCGTTACTCTCCCTTCGCGGAGCGGCCGGTCCTATACCAGGCTTGCCCGCAGGCTTATCCGGCACCACCATCGGCGCCACTTCTTCATCCTCCTGCACAACTGGGACACCCATACCCCGTTTGACCGGCTGCTGGCCGCCGACGTTCGCCGGTTCTGCCATGATAGCAGCGGAGAGCGCGTTAGCAGCATGCTCAGACGAATCAAGAACCCCCGGTGGCGCGAGATCGTCAGGCGGTACCACCTGCTGGGGGTCCGGTACGTCAGCCAGATACCCGCCATGTACCAGGCCGCCGCGCACGCCTTCGACCGCTCGGTGGGCGAGCTGCTGGAGACGCTCCACCGGTACCGGGTCCTGGACGAGACGATCGTCATCGTTACCGCCGACCACGGGGACAACCCCCTGCGGGACGGGGTCTTCGTCGGTCACTTCGGCCTCTATGACCCGGTTGTCCACGTGCCCCTGGTCATCAGTGGCCCCGGCCTCCCCAGGGGCAAGGTCGTCAGTGGCTTCGTCCAGCACACCGACCTCACCCCGACCCTGCTGGAGATGCTGGGTATTCCCCATGACCCCTCGGAGATGGACGGGCAGTCATTGATACCCGCTATCCAGGGCCTTGAAGTCCCATCCAGTCCATTCGTCATTGCTCAGGACGCTGCCGCCAGGACCAGGTACAGCATCAGGACAACCGACCACAAGCTCATACACTCGCCCACGCCCCACGAGTCCCTGGTGGAGTTTGACACCATCGGCTGCCGGTTTCAGACAGAGCTGTATGACCTCAAGGCTGACCCCGAAGAGACCGACAACCTGGTTGACAGGTATCCGGAGGTTGCCGCAGAATTGGGGGCAACACTGCTCGCCCGCATCGCTGAGCTGGAGCAGAAGCGCGACTCCCTGATCGCGCGCAAAGAGAGAGACCGCCTGCGCAACCGCATCTCGGCTCTGCGGGGGGCGGGGGTGCTATAGATGCCGCCGGTAACCGTGAGGAGGAAGACTTGCCCGTCCCACTGGTCGACCTAACAGCCCAGTACGCCTGCATCAAGGAAGAGATAGACGGGGCAGTCCGACGCACGATCGAGTCCGGCGGTTTCATCCTGGGGCCAGAGGTTACCGGCTTCGAGCAGGAGGTAGCGGAGTACCTGGGGGTGGAGTGGGCAGTGGGAGTGGCCTCCGGCACGGACGCACTCCGGCTGGCACTTATGGCGTGCGGTATCGGCCCGGGGGACGAGGTTATTACCACCCCCTTCACCTTCATCGCCACCACCGAGACCATCGTCCAGTGCGGCGGCAAGCCCGTGTTCGTGGACATAGACCCGCGGACGTACAACATTGACGTAGCCAGGATAGAGCCTGTCATCACCCCGCGTACAAAGGCAGTCCTGCCCGTGCACCTGTACGGGCAACCGGTGGACATGGATGGACTGCTGGCCGTGATCCGGGCGCACGGCCTGACCATCATCGAGGACTGCGCCCAGGCCATGGGGGCAGCCTGCGCTCACAAGAAGGTAGGGACAATCGGTGAAGCAGGCTGTTTCAGCTTCTTTCCGAGCAAGGTCCTGGGGGGATACGGTGACGGCGGCCTGGTAGTGACCGGCAGTGCCGATATCGCGGAGCGGGTCAGAGTCCTGCGCAATCACGGAAGCAAGCAGAGATACTATCACCTGGTGGACGGTTTCAACAGTCGCCTGGATGCTCTCCAGGCGGCGGTGTTGCGCGTGAAGCTAGGATATTTGGACGGCTGGCTGGAGAAGCGCCGTGAGCGGGCAGCCTGGTACGCCCAGGCTCTTGGCGACATCGGAATGGTGCACCTGCCGTACGAGGCCAGGCCAGGAGAGCACGTCTACAACTACTACACCATCGCCCTGGACGGCCCCAAGGAAGTGAGAGACGGGCTGCGGAAGTACCTGGAGGGCCGGGGTATCGCGAGCGCGGTCTACTACCCCCTGTCCCTGCATCTGCAAGACGTGTACCGGCATATGGGGCACAGTCCCGGGGACTTCCCCGAGAGCGAGAGGGCTCAGGAGCGCGTCCTGTCCCTTCCCATGTATCCCGAGATGACCCAGGAGCAGACGGACGAGGTCGCCGGCGCGGTCCGGCGCTACCTGGAGTCGAAGGGCTGAGGCAGCTGTGCCCGTGACCGGTTACCTCCGATGGACCTGCAGGATTCCTGTGAGAGCTATTGTCTGACGCCAGGGCAAACTCCTATCTGAGCTTCTCCACCGATGTCGGCCTGGTGGCTGGCGTCGAGGTCGGCAAGCTGCTCCTGGTCTTCGTGCGGCTGCCGCTCCTCACCAAGCTGCTGGGCGCGGAGCACTACGGCACGCTCTCCCTGGTGCTGGTCACGGCGGCCTTGCTGGCACCCGCGGCGGCACTGGGGCTCGGGGCAGCCGTGGTAAGGTTCCTGGCCGCGGAGAACACGGCCACCCGGGTCCGTGACCGGTTCTTCTCAGCTACGGCGGTCGTCCTCCTCGCAGGCGCCGCCCTCTGCCTGGCGGTGATCCTCACCGCCGATTTCCTGGAGTCGACCGTCTATGGCGGCGTCGACGCCTCCGCGGTCATCCGGCTGGGGGCCTTCCTGATAGTAACCGAAGCGCTGAACCGGATGACCCAGTGCTACTTCCGCGCCTTCCGGCGCATGGGGTGGTTCGCCACCATGAACGTGGCCTTGCCGGTGCTAGAGCTGGCCCTGATGGCCGGATTCCTCGCGCTCGGCTGGGGGTTGAGGGGAGTCATCATCGGGATGCTCATCGCCGGAGTCGTGACTGCGGTCACCTCGCTATCGGTGGTAGCCGTCCAGGTGGGTGTGTCAGTGCCCCGCTTTGCCGGCATGGGCCGGTACCTCCGGTATGGAATTCCGCTGATTCCCAGCCGTCCCCTGAACTGGGTGATTAACTACAGCGATCGGTACATGCTGGGATACTTCCTCGGTGCCGCCCAGGTGGGCCTGTACTCGGCCGCCTACGGTATCACCAACGTAATCTCGGTTCTTGCCACCCCGGTAGGCATGGTCCTGTTTCCCACCGTCGCCAGGCTCTACGACCAAGGGAAGACCGAAGAGACAAAGACATACTTCAGGTACTCCATCAAGTACGTGCTGATGCTGTCGATTCCCGCGGCGGTGGGGCTTTCCGTTCTGTCGGTGCCTTTGATCAGGCTTTTCACCTCCGAGGAGTTCGTGGACGGAGCGGCAATCGTGCCCCTGGTTGCCGGCGGCCTGGTCGCCGCCGGTCTGCGGCAGCTGCTCGACTACATCTTCCACCTGGTGAACAAGACGTTCTGGGTGATGCTACTTCTGGGCATTGCCGCAGTGCTGAACGTCCTTCTGAACCTGCTGCTGATACCTCCTTACGGCATCATGGGCGCGGCCATCGCAACCACCGCCGCCTTCGTGGTTGTCGCCACGGTCACTGGCGTAGTAGGATTCCGGTATCTCAGGATCGATATGAGCCCCAGGTTCCTGGCCAAGAGCGTGGTAGCGTCGGCGGCGATGGGGGCGGCTATCTGGGCGGTCAGTCCGTCAGGGCTGCTTGCGGTGGCCGCCAGCATCATCCTGGGCGCAATCGGCTATTTCGCCGTGCTGTTCCTGCTGCGGGGCTTCAGCCGCACCGAGATAGCATTCCTGCGGAGCCTGCTGGCCAGCCTGGTACCGGCCCGCCTGAGGAGGGCGCCGTGAAGGATGTCAGACAGGAGGAGAAGTCCGGCCTGTGCATGGGCTGCGGCACCTGCGCGGGCGTGTGCCCGCTGGGGGCGGTGGAGATGGTACACGACCAGCGCCGGGGGGTCTACGTGCCACGGGTGGATGATAACCTCTGCAACCAGTGCGGTCTCTGCTACCAGGTCTGCCCAGGCCACGCGGTGGACATTGACGCGCTGGACATGGCGCTTTTCGGGAAGCTTCCAGACTACCCGTGGCTGGGAAACTACATCCAGTGCTACCTCGGCCATGCCACCGACTACGACATCCGCTTCAACGCGACCTCGGGCGGGCTGGTGACAACCCTGCTGATACACGCCCTGGAAGAAGGCATGATTGATGGCGCCATCGTCACCCGGATGCGCCAGGACCGCCCCCTGGAGCCGCAGGTTTTCATTGCCCGCACCCCCGAGGAGATCATCGAGGCTGCCAGATCCAAGTACTGCCCCGTCCCGGCCAATGCCGGTCTCAGGGAAGTGATGGAAAGCAGCGGCAGGTATGCCGCCGTCGGCCTGCCCTGTCACGTCCACGGGATCAGGAAGGCGCAACAATTGGCCGGGGCCGTACGCGAGAAGGTCGTGCTGGTGCTCGGGCTCGTGTGCAGCAACTCGGCCACCTTCCTGGGTACCGAGTACTACCTGATGCAGCTGGGGATCGACCCAAACGAAGTCACCCGGCTGGACTACCGCGGCAGGGGCTGGGTGGGCTACATCACCGTGCGCCTGAAGAGTGGTGAGGAGGTTAGTATCAGCAAGTCCATGGGCCACGTCAGGGTCCGTCTGGAGGATGACGGCAGGACCGCCGTCCCGGAGCCGGGGGAGAGTCGCTTTCGCCGACAGGCGCTTCACCAGTATGCCTTCCACCGGGCATTCGTGATTCCCCGCTGCCTGGTCTGCTGTGACCAGACGGCGGAGCTGGCGGACCTGTCCTTCGGCGACGCCCGACTACCGGAAACCCGGGGAGAGACCGCAGGCAAGTCACTGGTCGTATCGCGCACAGGGGCGGGTGAGAACCTGCTACGCCGCGCCGAGTCGACGGGCAAGCTGGAGCTGTCCGAGGTAACCGCAGAGCAGTTCGTGACAGGCTGTACCTCGGCCTTCAAGCGGGGAGTAGGCGGACGGTACTATGCCCTCAAGGTACTCAAGCAGCCGGTGCCGGAGTACCGGACCGCCAAGCTCGCGCAGCCCGGCCCCTTCAGGTATCTCGGCATCGTTCCTTTTCTGCCTTCCTACCTGCAATCCCACCGGGCAATCTGGCCGCTCCTCTACCCGCTGGCCCTCCTCTTCGCCGTGACGGGGCGGATGAAGGCGCTGGTCTCGCTGGCGATGAAGAGAGCACTGGCCCTGGTGAGGGGGAGAGCCCGCCGATGACCAATGTCCTGCTCCTTGGTTCACCGGCGGCGGGCAGCCTCGGCGGGCCATCGCTGCTGTCCAGCACCTGCCAGGTGCTGAGGGAGGCGATACCGGACGCCAGCTTCACCCTGCTGACCATGTCGCCCCGCTCCCCCGAACAGGAGGACGCGACCCGCCGATACGGGGTCGAGCTCGGCCACGGCACTCCCCGCGAGCTGGCGGCAGCCTTTCCACTCCTCCTGCTCTGGTGGGCCCTGAGGAAGACCGGCATCAACCTGCCGTCCCTGCTGAAGGCGCCGCTGCCGCAGCAATACCGCGACTCGGATATCGTCATTGACATGCGCGGCATCAGCTTCAGCGACTTCTTTCCGGGGTGGCGCGGTCACGTTCTGCACGCCATGCAGCTCCTGGCGGGGGTGCTGCTGGGCAAACCGGTGGTCAAGTTCACCCAGGACATGGGCCCGTTCCAGGAGCGGTCCAATCGCTGGGTGGCGCGGTTCTGCCTCGACCGGCTGAGCCTGGTCCTGGCACGGGGGGCCGAGACCCGGCGCTACCTCGTGGAGCTGGGGGTGAAGAGACCGGTGCTGGTACGCCCGGACACCGCCTTCATTCTCCAGTCTGCCAGCGACGAGGTCGTCGGTGAGATAGTGAAACGGGACGCGCTGGAAGTCCGGCCTCTCATCGGTATTGCGCCGGCCCAGCAGGTGTGGAGTCGCCTCAAGGGTGAAGGAGATGCATCGGCGGACCGGTACGTGGCGCTGCTGGCGGCCCTGGCCG
>Ga0180433_10001520_pt1 | contig 38549 bp, 58 predicted proteins | sample SS_ome_8_FD_132980 | JGI IMG/M metagenome (GOLD analysis project Ga0180433, IMG submission 132980) | Hypersaline lake sediment archaeal communities from the Salton Sea, California, USA - SS_1_D_1 metaG | ecosystem: Environmental > Aquatic > Non-marine Saline and Alkaline > Hypersaline >... | reverse complement strand
CGCCGCCGCCCTTGAAGCTGATATAGAGATCGCCGAACCGCCGACCATCATCCTCGAAGACGAAGGTCCAGCCAACGCTGGCGACATTGCTGCTGTTGGTAACCGCGATCATCCTGCTTCCTCAAGTTCCGGGGTTGCACCGCACCGCTCACACTCCTCCAGATAGTCGGCGACATCGCACTCGTCGATCATCGCTTCCAAATTGTGGATGCGACAGTTGAGATCGTCAATCTCATTGTCCCAGCTCTCCTCGTCTTCCTCGTCCCCCGCACCCTGCGCGGCGGCGTATTCGTCCTGCGCATCCGCCAGCTTGTCCTGCAACGCTTCGAGCCAGCCACGCACATGCGCCTCGATCCGTTCGGTCCACTCGTGTTCTTCACCCATCGTCGTTCTCCTGTCAATCCTTTATTTCTTGTTGTAACCTGATCCGCAACGGATAGGTCGCGATTCTGATCGTGGTGGTCCAGAGCCAACGCCCGGCCCCGGCGAGTCGTGGCATCCCGTATCGATGCTCGACTCGATCCATCCACAGGTGCCACCAGACCTGTAGCCGCATGAAACGGGTATTAAGTTTACGTTGATCCATCACCCTTTCAACCCCTTCTTCATCGCCGAGCCGTAGAGTTGTTCCATCTCCCGCTTATACTCCACCTCGAAGGTATGCCGCAGCGCACCATGCAACACCGGACTCATCTCCCACACCGGAATCTTCTGGACCAGTTCCGGGACCACCCAATCACCCGTCCTCTGAAGCAAGACGACCCATGCGAACTGGACCAGCGACATGTTCTTGGGACGGTCCTCCATGGTCGCCGCCGTGACAACCGCATCGATCACATACTGGATCGCGTGCTCATCCGACTCAACCTTGTGGGCCTCCCTCCAAACCGCCTGCACCAAATGCCATATATCGGACAGTGCTGCTTCACCTGTCGCCTCCTGCAACCGAGTCCTCGCATACTCGTTCGGAGCGGCCCACTCGATATAATACGGTGACGCACCGGCAGAGATCGCAAGATAGAAAGTCAGGACGCGGCTCCAGAATTGTTCGAGTGTTGCACTCTCTCCCAACAGGCGCTCCGCCTGATCGGCAATGTAGGTTCCACCGCGCTGACGGACCTCACGGATCAGAGTTCTGATGTATGACGACCGCTGCAAATTCTCCATCGCCGGGTAGTACATTGTCTCCCCACCCAGCTTCTCCTGCATCCGCGCCTCCTTGCCCCAAGTATCACCCTCCCCCCACACCTTAGCGGCGAAAGGAACAAAGTCCGACTTCCCAAGCGCCTCCAGCATCTCGGGGGTCCACCGGCTCCGAGGAACACGAGTGATCGCCCACTGCCAATCATCCCCTGTGGTGACCTGACCCAACAGGTCCGATACCGTTTTTGCCCCGACCGGAATGTTATCGGCCAACGCATCCTGATATGCGGCGACACGGAAGATCAGACGCGCCAACCACCCCAAGCACGGATTGTACGGCTTGATCGCATTCCATGTTGGCGCGATATAGCTGGACCATGCCGACGACGCCAACCACCGCGATGCGTCACATTTCGTGCGCCGAAGCTTCATCATCCGGTCTGAGATCGGAGGGCAAAACGGAGACGTGTGGACCAGTGCGAGGTCCAAGAAGCTGCTGCGCCGCCAGAACTCCATGGGCGTCTCGGAACACACCAAGTTATGGTTCGCGGTGGAAACCAGCCTCCGCGCACCATCATCGGGGAACGGACAAGCCCCCACGATCTCATCGAGCGCCGCCCCGATTTCTACTTTCCACGGGAAAAACTCAATCTTGGACCGACCACCCAGCTCTTCCCGCACATACTCGCGAACAAACTGTTTGAGCACACCGAACAGCTCCTGCTTCGCCGCGCCAACCTGCTCTGCAACCTCCACGCTGATCGGCACTTCACCCGAGCACTTCATTTTCTTACCGAACATCCTGATCCTCCTTGTCGCACCACAAGAGGAACTTGATCGCCATCGCGGCAACCTGAATCATCTCTTCGCGGGCGCGGCCTTTATCGTTCCGTTTGATCTCCTCCCACGCCTCATCAAGCTCTTCGAGGATCACCGCGTAGCCCTCATGCGAACTCTGAAAATCGCCATGCTTCGCGTAGGCATAGTCCAGCTCCGCCGTCACCTCATCCACCACCGGCCCGGCATCCGACTCCGTCCAATGGAACAGCCCAACCGTGGAATCCCTCACGACCTGCTCGACATCCAACGCAATCCATTCTGGATCGGGACGAAATGGAACTAACCGTCCCGCCGGGACAACCAAGCCGATACCATACCGATCCTTGAGAGCTGGAACGAACTGGACCAATTGACCCGCTGCATCGTGAGTGTACCAACCGGGGCCGTAATCGATCCACCTCTCCCCGCGCCGCACCCACATATCGTCGCGCCACGGGAACGTGTAGAGCCGCCCACGGTTATAGATCAGTCGTGTACGTTGTTCCGACATCAGTTACCTCCATCCACATCCGGCTCCTCTCCAGAGATGTGCCAATTGCAACCACCACCCATCTCGCACTCCCCGTCCACACAAGGAACCTTGTAGCCCGGCTCGCAGTTTCCGATGGTGCCGCAATCGTAGTCACACGGCATCAGATCGTCGGCCTCGCAGGCGCACCAATCGTGGGTCGCGTACAACCCGTCGTAGCCGTGCTCCAACAGATATTGCTGAACGATCTTACGAACATCGATAATCGTCGATTTACTCATCTCGCCTCCAGAATCCGCCGCCCCGCAAGACGGATCGCCTTTGGATTTACATCGATGCCGGTATAGCAGAAACCTCGTTTCATACAGACGACTCCGGCGGTCCCGGAACCGCAGAACGGATCGAGCACATCCCCACCCGGTGGCGTCGTGATCGCCAAGCACCGGTCCACCAGCTCCTCGGGCAACTCGGTCGGATACCGCTCCTCGTTCGGCTTGTAGGGCCGCTTGATAGTCCAGACATCCTCGATGTCCCGGTAGTGCGCGGATCGCCCGTCCTCGGTCCGCTCCTGCTCGCCATGCAAGGCGAAGCGGTCAAAGTAGCGACGCGCCCCGTCCCCCTCGTCCTTCTCGTAGAGCAGAAGGTGGGCATGGGAAGTCACGAAGCGGCGCTTGGTGTAGACTCCAAACTGATATTTCCAGACCACATGGGAGACCGGAACCAACTCCAGCTCCTCCCGAGCCACGTTCAGCACGTCCCCGAGCTGCTGCCACGCCGTCAAGACCCAGAGTGAACCGCCCGGTTTAAGCGCCCTGACAGCCGATCTCAGCCACTTCCGAGTAAAACGAGCATACTGGAGCGCGTCAACCTCGACGTAGCCTCCCGTGACCTTCTCGCTGCGCCGGTTGTACGTTCTACGCTCCTTCCCGTGGTTGATCCCCCACGGCGGGTCGGCAAAGATCGTATCGAAGCGCAGGCCCTGCGACACCGCCTGCTCGCAGTAGAACGCCCCATCGACCCGCAACAGGTGCACGTTCGCCTTCCGCAGCTCCTGAATCACCTCAGTCTGTTTCATCGTTATTCTCCTGTGCGCCGAACCACACCACCCATTCCCCAAGCTCATGGTACAAAACCAGTGCCTGCCGAATATCCGAAAACATGGACTGAACCTTATGGCTGCACCGCACTTTCGATATCGCCTCGTCGAAGTGAGCCAGCAGCTTCTCGTGGTCCGGGATTGGACGACGACCGACCCGACGCCCCGACCCCGCTGCGCTTCCATCCGGCGCACTGAATGGATGGGGGCAACCATGAGCATGGCGCGTCATGCACACATATTGAGACTCGTCGTGATAGCTGGTATAGCCAACACCCGGCGTAAACGACCCTTTGTCCTCGCCGCGCATGAGGCACCGGCGGAACGCGCAGAGCGCATCGCACTCCGGCGGCAGCTTAGAGTAGTCGATCTTGGTCATCAGAACTCCTCGTCATACCACCAGAAATCCAAGATCGTTCCACGTTCGTTGAAGACGACCCAACCAACGATTTCCCGCCCCGGCCCAAATATTGGATCACGAAGGATCATCACACCTTCCGATTTGTGGTCTCCAGCCCCTGCACCAAACCATCGGGGCAGTCGACCGGGGTGTAATCAGAGAAGTACACCGGGAGCTCCTCGACCATGATCTCCCAGATACGAAAGGCCAGCTGCCTGATCTCGGCATCCGCCGCCGGGTTTGCCCGCTGCTCGATCATGTTACGGAGCGCCCGGACATTTGCGGACCATGTCAACTCGGTCATCAGCGCATTGCCGAGAAAACCACGGGCTGCGCCTCGGGCCTGCTTCCGTGCGGTCAACCCGTCCACGCCCCGCTCCTTCAGCTGAGTCTGGAGCAACTCAACCGTATCGAAGTAGAGCTGCTGCATCTGGACAATCGCGGGCCGGATGCGAAAGTTATAGAAATCGTCCGGGAGGAACTCGCGGAGCAATGGGTGCATCACCCATGGCGTCTCGGTCTCATCGACATACCGCGTCGATCGCTGCGAGATCGCCACACCGATCCGGTGCCGAACCAACTCATGGGTCAAGCCTCTGCTGACCCCACTGATAAAGAAGGTGTAGGTCGCGTGCTCCAACACACTCCCATGCCCCACACCAAGGATATGCTCGGCGTACTCCTCACTGTTGCGACCCTTACCGAACGAGTCGTAGCAGGTGCGCCCCGCCGTCTCGATCAGCTTGTCTGCATCGTTCCCCTGCAACTGGTCCTCCCGAGCGCAGCCGAGACGTTCCGGGAGGTGGTCGTAGACCGGCCTCGCAATCAGTTCAACAATCATCCTTCGTTCTCCTCGTCCGTCTTCTGTTTCGATGTACGGTCGATCTCCCGTGCGACCCGCGCCGCCTCGTCCACGAAGTCATCGGGGAGCCGACAGACATGTGATACCAACGACCCAAAAGGCTCCGATTCTCTGGAGAGGAAAACCGGGTCGTTGTAGGTGACCAACTGGACCTCACCGATATAGTGCACCGGCTTGTCCAGCGCCCGCGCCCTCTCAATCTCGCGAGCCACACCCTTGGACAGCTGCCAACCCGGCAAGCAGACCACCCAGACCTCGTCGGCCCAGCTCTCGATCACCGACTCGTCGAGCGGCAACCAGAGCTCTTCCTGCTGGGTCTGAGGATACGCCCCCGCAATCGGATGGCTGTGAGTGATTGGACTGTACACGTCATACGTCCCAGTCGCCAACAGCTGCCCGGCGACGAACGCCGAAACATTAAACGATAGCGTGTGCATCCCGGTATAAGGGATCGCCAGATAGATTCGTGTTTTACGCTCCGCCATCACTCCTCCGGTTTCATTGATTTCAATGTAAAGAAATTCTCGAAGCGGGGGTCGTCGTGGATCAACATCCGCGCATACAAAGCGATGAAATCATTGCTCACCTTGTAGGGGTCATCACCGGTGGTCTGGAGATAGCTGTCCCAGCGGACCCGCTGCATCACCTGCCAATGACTGCCTCGTGGCGTCCCGCCCTGTGCGGCCCGTGCATCGAGCAGCTCGTTCGCGTAGTAGGTGAACAACGCATAGATGTGTGGATTGAGGGCGTGGAACAGGACGAACCGGCGACGCAGGCTGCGCCTCCCCTCCCGTAGCCATGTTAGTTCGACGCGAATCTCGGCACCGGCCTCATAAGCCGCCTTGATCTCTTCCCGCTGAGCCAAGTTCCTCCCGTCCCACACCCCATACATGATGCCGTACTGCATCACCGGGCACATCTCTGGTAGTGCTTGTTCGATCATCGATCGTACTCAATCACGACCCGATCAACGTGCATCTCGGTCACATGGATCAGGGGCAATGCTTCGATCCGATCGAAGTAGATCAGGATACGCTCCCAGACACCACGCCACCCCGGACTGTAGGCCGACACCCCGCCCCACCCCAACAGCCACGGCTGTCGGCGATCCAGCAACGAGCAGACAGCGGCATCCCCATAGACCGTATCCATCTTGATCTCCAGCTCGACCGCGAGGACATTATGATGAACCGCGATCCGCCGAAGACCGCCGACCGGTAGCAGGGACTGACCGTCCATCTCTGTGACACGATCCGCCATATCCGCCGTGTTGCGAAACGGCTCACCGAGCAACACGTAAACCGAAATCTGCTCACCCCGCCCCAACCGACGCGCCGTATCGACTGCGATCCGTTTGAGGACACGAAACGAGAATCGCTCACCGAACATCCCGACGCTGGTGCAGCGCGCCGCCACGTAGGCCGACTCGACCCCGTGCTCATCGGTCTCGTATCGTATGGCTACCGGTTCCGTCATCGCTTCAACCACTCCTTGCTGTCCTCGCCGCAAGTCGGACATTTATAGTTCTCGTCCTCCCAGCACCCCTCGCAGAAGTGATGCCCCTTCGTGCACGCCATCATCTCGATTATATCGACCCGGTGACCGCAACAGGGGCAAGTGATCTCGTCATCATCCGTTCTTGGCGTCGTCATCCTGAGCCTTCTCTTCCTGCTCCTCATCGAGCTGTTCTTCAACCTCTTGTTCCTGCTGAATGATATGGTCATCGTGGGAGTCCGCTGCCACATCGAGCTCGTCCTCCTCCAGCGGCTGGTCCTCTAACTCAGCCTCCACCAATGCCGCCTCGATCCACTGACCAAACTGGAAAGAGACCTCGTTGATCGTCTCCAGCATCAGCATCTTGATCTCGATCACCGACCCCACGTTGCCGACGGAGAGCCGATCGAGCAGCGCGTCCACATGCGACGCGATCAACTCCTCCACCGGCATCTTCCCACCAAACTCGTAGAACCGTCCGTGCTCATCAATCATGGTCTTCTCCTACCATCCGTTACGTTCCGCCGCTTCCTCAAAGGCATCCAGCCAACGCTTGAGGGCACGACACGACAAGCCCAGCACCAACCCGCACACGAACCCCAAACCAAACTTGCCGAGGAACCAAACCAGCAGACCGACCAACTCGGTGATCGCCCACCAAATCGTTTCCCCGGTCTCGCGGGACGGGATGCTACTGACCAAATTGGTTATTGCTATGAGTTCGTCCATGATCTCGCTCCGTAAAAAGTTGGGGAGCCATTACGGCTCCCCCAAAGTAAGGAGGGTATCGAGGGTTAATCGACTTTGGACCCCCTTACCGTCTGACGCACCGTCTCGTCGTTGTCGAGGAAGTAGCGACCGATGCTCTCACCGGCCCGCACGCTGGCCATCCCGTCGATGTCGTGACTGGCCACATAGGTCAGAGCGTTCATCAGCCCGAACCGGTTGTCGGCCTCGATATGATCGAGCACGTTGCCCCACTTCGTCGGGGCGATCGCCACCTTCTGCTTCGCGTCCCGCAGATCGTCAATCGTCAGGACACCCGACTCTTTCATCGCACCGATCGCCGGGGCCAGCTCCAACATCACGTTGGCCTGCCGACTGATCTGCTCCGCCGCATCCTCGGGGTCGAGCATGTTGGAACCCCCCTCGCCGGTGGTGTGGCGCAGCAGGAAGGAACCGAACAGGTTGGGGTGGATAAACTGGTTGGAGCATTCGAGCATCGCCATAAACATCTGGATGCCGAATCGGCAGCTGCCGTCATAGCTGTTGCGAGCGAGCATCCCGACGCGCATCGTCCGCTTGATTCCGTTGGAAACCTTACCGATGTTTTCTTCGCTCATGTAGTAACTCAGGAACCGCTTGCCGTCGAAGAAGGTGGGCCGCAGCTCCTGCCACGTGAACCGCGAGCGGGTCTGCACATCGGTGACGACCTGCTGCGCCTGTTCATTGGTGATGAGCTGGTAGCCGGACGACACACTCGATACCGGCTGGAACTTCCCCTCGTCGTCTTTCACTTTGACAATCGAGCGTTTGGTCTCGATGCCCTCGGAAGTCAGGACGGGTTCGATCTCGACACTGGCGAAAGGGTCGAATTGGTTGGTAGCTCGCATCTGTTGATCTCCTTGGTTGATGGTTCTCAATACCCTATCAAATACACCAACCATTCTAATCTAATATAATCGCCCTGTCAAGGAAAATCTTGACCCGATTTTCCCCGGAAACTCAGTCAAATTCAACACCGGGCAGCTGGTCCAACCCGGTTTTTTTCGCATAGTCGTAGGGGATTTCGAGGATGCCCGGCTGGCCCGGATCGAGGAAGTAGTGGATGCTCTGCCGCGCCAGATCGCGGACACCTTGCGGAGTCTTCATCCCACCCTTGCGCGGCGTGATGGTCCGCCGCTCCGTCTGCTCCCATGAAAGGATACGGTTGTGGGGCACCCAGAACCGCCGACCCCGAAACGAGAAGTGCGCCGCCACCGCGTGTTCGCCCAACCGTCGTGCCTCCACAAACCGTACCTTCTTCATGGTTTTAATATCTCCAGATCGTCGCCAACCATCGACCGCAGAATCTTATCCTGCGCCGAGGTTAGTATACCCATCAAGTATCGTCGCCGTAGCCGCTCGAAGTTCTCGGCAACCAATCGCCGCGCACCGAACAGTGCTAAATCCCAGTACGCCAACGGATGTAACGCAACGCTATCATGCAAGACACATGTCACTCCGGCGCTGACCTTGCACTCATCGGTCAGGAAAACCTCCACACGGATAAACGATTCCCTCTCCATCGGCTTCTCAACGTAGAACCGAAACGTCACCTCTTCAAGCTCCAACGAGGAGACAAACCCAAGATCGTCGTCGAGCGTCGTAAACATCAGGTCTCCTGCTTCGCCATCAACGGCTTGTCGATCAGGTGCGGGTTTTCCCGCGTATCGCTCCACGCCATCTGGAGGTAGTGCGCCATCTTCTCGAAATCGAACGCCTTGCCCATCCCGTTGGAGAGACGGGTCAGATACTTCTGAACACACCACAGCTTAATCGACACCGGAGTCTGACCGGCCAGATCGTTCATGCCGGTCGTCTTGTACTTGGACAGCGTCTTATCCACGATGTACTCACGCATGTGCGCCGAGAACTCGTCCCACTGGCGTATCCGGGGATCGACCAAGGGTGCCTTTTCTTCCTGTTGCGACATTGCTTCCATCTCCTCCATTTCCTCGTCGGATAACCCGCCGGGGTTCCGACAATCGTTATCGATCACCATCATCAGTCCTCGATTTTCGACGGCGGAAAATACCCCGCCGCCTCGATAATCTCATCCGGGGTCTTGCGGATCGCCTCGATATACTGCTCCTTCGTTAGGATCACAAAGCTGTTGCCGCAGCCCACCTTATACTTCCCGTCCGCACCGGAGCCACGCCCCATCTGCACGACGGTCACCTCATCGGGATATTCAATCGCCACCTTCTCCTCCTTCCTGTTCATTCAGCTGGTTGATGGCCTCCGCGATGATCCGGGCAAGGTCCATCGTATCCTCCCAGTTCTCCTGCTCCTCCAAGTTCCGCACCACCATCGCCAGCCCCAGCTTCAGTGACGCATTGTCGAGGTTAGTTGGCAACCGCATCTCCAAACGCTGGGGGCGGCTCTTATCGTTGGCATACTCGACGGACTCCATCAGCAGGCCACGAAAACTATTAGCAACCTCGATTGCGTCACGGGTGACCCGTTCACGCGCCGCCTTCCACTCATCGTTAGTCATCTTCACCGAGATAGCTCCTTATCATCTTGCTGTTGTGGAACACCGGGTCGGTCCACAGCATGGTTCGGTTCGCCGACATCACCTTGATGACATCGCCGATGCACGCATCAAGCAGGACGCCCGGCTTGAACCCAGACCACCTCTCGAACGGCGCGGTATCCGGCTGCTCAAACTGACGGTCAAGGGGAACCCCCTGCACCACAATCTGTGATTCCGGCAGCCGCTTCCGCAGCAGCTCGGCAAAGTCACTATAGATGATCGAGCCACCGGACACCGAGAACGTCGTCGTATCCTTCCAAGCCGGATCGACATCCGCCGACAGCGCCAGCTTGATCGCCAACGCGGCATCACCCAACGAGATATACGGGTGCTCCAATCCATCATCCGGGATCGCGGCCTGCCCCTCCTGCAAGGCCCGTGCAACAAACGAGTTCATCGCGAGGTCGAGACGGAGCCGCCCCTCAGAAATCGCACCGACGATCTCCGGCATCCGCAGAGTGATCGCGTGCCCCACCCCCCGACAATGGCTCCAGAGAGTATCCTCACGAAGATTCGCCAACCTATCCTCTGACCCCCAGACCCCTCCGTCCCGCCCCGTCCCGTTGGTCCGAACCCACGAGGGCAACACGAATCGATCCACCCGACGCTCCCCGCACGCCTCCAGCACCATCCTCAGCGCATCGACCACATTCTGGAACAGGAATCCGTCGTTGACCCCGACTGGCATATCGACCAGCCAGACCACCGCATCCTGATCCCGCAGCACCGACCGCGCCTCTTCGTAGAGCCGGGCATCGCAGGACCGGATCACGATCGGCATATTCTGGGGAAACCCAGATGCGCCGAAGAAGAACCGATCGGCCACTGTAACCCGATGACCGGCCCGTGCCAGCATCAATGAAACAGCACGGCCCAGATAGCCACACCCACCAAACACTGCTACATTCATGTTGATCTCCTACAGTTTGAATCCTCGAAACGTAATCACGTTCTTTGACCCTGAATGATAGATACGCCCATCGAGATTCGATTGCAGCTTCCGACTCGGCACAAACCGCACCGATAGCTCACCGATCCCCTGCAACCAGACCCGACGGCCATCTCGAAGGGCAGCGATAATCCCGCGCCGCACACAGCTTATCATCTCACGGGACTCCTCGACCCCGTAACCGGTTTCATCCGCCACGTAGTAAGCCAGCTCACGTGTCGCACAACGTGGGGATTCACTCTTTGAACGGGTCATGCTCCCAGCCCTCCGCCTGCGGTTTCTTCTTCCCCAGCATCGCCTCGTCATAATCCCGCCGTGGAACCACAACGTGATGCACCGACTCATCCATCAAGTCGCCCAGCGGATCGGACTGATGCTTGAGCAACGCGGCATCCAGCAGTGCAATCGCGTTCCGGTTCGTTACCGCCTCGAAACTTGCACCACAAACCGCATCGCATATGTCCTTCGTATAGTTCGGCGGGTGATCCACCTTATACCGTTTCTTCTCCCTGACCAGCCGCAGACGCTTGGTCTCCTCGATCACCCGAGGGTGCGGAGGCAACACGATGCGACGTTGCAGAATCAAATCTCGGTACATCGAATACGGCTCAATCGTCTGGTCCACACTACGCACACCGCAGTCGATTCCAGTTTTCTTGAAGGTCTGGAGACTGCCAACGCTCTGCCACCCGTCATACGTTACCCGAAATAAGGGAAGACCCCGCCCGTAAAGCCAAAGGATGAAATCAACGATCCCATCAAAGTCGATCTCGCTGTCCTTCTTATTTACAATGCGAACCGCAAAGTCTACATGCACCGCATAAACCGGAACTGTGTAGGGCTGTTGATCCTTGTCAAGACGCTCCTGATTCTCCAGACCGCTCAAGCAAACACAGGCGAGACCAGCCGCATCGTGATTCTTGGCAAGGTCCACATGAATAAAACGAGGAGAGTCCGGAAACCGGATCATCCGCCAGATGTCCTGCGCCTCACTCACATGTTCAAAAATCACATCCAAATTAAAGAGATCGCGCAGCGGGTTACCCCCATCCCCCAGACCCACCATCACCTCCTCCTTTGGAAATGGGTGGACCAGAGTTTCGTCGACACACGCATCGACGAGGTCACGCTGCGCAATCAGACTATCCACACCGAATGTCGGGAGACCACCATAGTCACGCACACTGCCCTCTGGATCACGCTCGAACTCGGTGAGATACCGGATCGGCGGGCGCAGAATCGTCCGACCCGGCGGCAGCTCCTTCGGCTCATCGGTGTGGACCGTGGTCGGCTCGTTCCGGTTCCCTACAATCACCCAGAACCGGCGCTCCTTCTCCGCACCATCCTCGCGAGTATCCCATGTCGCCACACGGGTTACATGGGTCCGGCGATCATTCTTGTGCTCCTCGATATGCTTGGTGAGCCACCCATCCTCGTCGTCCGGCTGGCTGGGAACGATCAGTAGGCCCGGCGGCCCCATCCGATCCGTGAACTCCGCGATCAGACGGGTACGAAGCTCACCATACGTTTTCCGAATATCGTGACCGCCCTCCACCGCATGGAGGTTCGCCTCGTCAAGCAAACCCCCACACATCGCCTGACCCAAGGCATGAACAGCTTGCGACCCCAGAGCCAACGCGATGTTCTTCGGAAAGTCGAGACGTTCTGTTGCCCCCGGTCGCTTCCGACATACCTTCTGGAAGTACGAGCTGCTCTGCATGTATGCCTGAATCTGGTTGTAGGCCACCGACTGCGTCAACGTCTTCGTCAAGTTGAACAGGCCGAAGGCGATCCGCGAGTTTGGAAGTAAACCGTACATCGACTGAGGGTCGCGGTAGGTGGTCAACAGATAAATCTTATAGAGAATCGCCACGATCGAAGCCGTGGTCTTGCCTGCACGTTTACCACCCTCGATTGCCCACTCAACAATCCGGTTGTCTGGGTCAAGGACATACCGGAGCTCGGTGCGCCAGAACGACCAGAACTTCGGGAATCCCATATAATCCGGGCTGTCAATGAACGTATCGATGTCGACGGGCTGCTCGGTCCGGTCGATCTCCCACAACTTATCGAGCAGAGAGCAGTTCCCGGTTCGTGACATCTCGTTCGCCGCACGCATAAACAATGCCCGATGCTCCTCGGGCAGCTGTTTCAGCAGATCGATGTCCCCACGCGAAATCGCCTCGACTGCAACGCGGACATCGTGCCGGTTCCCCAGATCAATCTTCGCCGTCATCTCCACCCTCCTCCTGTGCCGATCTGACAGCCGAGCTCAACGCCATCAGGATGTCGCGCATCCCCTCACGCTCCTCGGGGGACAGACGTTCGACAATCGAGGTCTCTGGATCATCCTGCCGGTTGTACATCCCCCCACGCATCGACTCCGCGATGTCAGGAACACGATCAGACAGCTCCTGCATAAATTTCGCTGCATCCATCAAGAAGCTCATCTCGCCACTCTCGGTGCGCCGAGCCAGCTCGGTGAAGGTCAGTAAGTCTTGCGTACTGGCAGCTGCCAACGACTCCTCCCGCGAGACCATCTCAGCGAGCTTGTTCCGGAGTTGCGCCCACTTCGTCACCGAGTCCATCTTCGCCGCGACCATCGCCGCGACAAACGCAGCGGTCCGACCCTCGAAGTTGATGAAGAGTTGCTCCAAAACCGCATCGGCCATCGCACCCCGAAACGTCCCATCCAACAACTTCAGGAACGGCTCAACAACCCGGTTGTATCCAGCGTCGATCTCCACCAAAACCTTCCCCCCGCGCCGACCGACAGGGCGAGCATTGACAGCGGAAATCTCGACCTCGCGGGGCGGGCGAGGAGGGGGCAGCTGATCGACCAAACGCCGCTTGGTCGCCGGGGACTCCTTACGTTTCGCCTTCGGTGCCGCCTTGCGTTTCGCTTTTGGTGCCACCTTGCGTTTCGCCTTCTGGCCTACTCTACGTTTTCTTTCGGGCATGTGGCAGCTCGGTTATTGCTCGATTAAACTTCACGGCGATGTCGGCATACCGCTGTTTGATGTTCTCTGGGGTATCCACGAATCGAATCGCCAGCCTATCAACCGCGTCTTCGTTACGCGGGTCCTCTTTTAATGTTAAGTAAATATCCACATCCTCGACATTGCGAACAAACTCACCGATCGTCGGTATCCGAAATGCGAACCCGTGGTAGGTCACCTCGGACCCCCCGAAGATGCGGAGGAAGTCGAGGAACATGTCCTCCCCGTGCTCAGGATTGTTCTCGCACATCCACCCCAAGAGCTCCTGCACCAAGGTGTACGGCTCGAATATCTGGTAGATATACATGATACCCTGATCGAGGTGGTCGATCATATCGCCAATTTGAATATCGCTCCTCACCTTCAGCTCCATAATCTTGTAGAGTGCGATACAGTAAGACCGAAAAAACGTAGCTCGCTCGCCGATCACATGGAGGTAGTGATCGATGAACGACAACATACCCCCCTCAGCAATCCGGTCCAACATCGAGCAGCACACCTCGCGATCACGACCTGTGAATCGGATCGACTTCTTCGCCTGATCCACTGTGCGTTGCGGTATCCGCTCCTCATCAATCTCGCGCTCCGCCGCAACAAATAGACTATCCAACACCGCAAACGGGGCACCCAACTCCTCAAAATCAGTGTTCTCGTCGAAGTGAATATCGCGATAGTGGCGAACATGAAACGACTTTTTCCATTGTCCCGCAACCTCGACAAACCGCTTCCACAAGCGGCGTGTGAACTCACGCCCATCTTCCTGATCGTCCTCCATCGTATCGACATACCGAACAATAAACGCCAACAACTCCCCCCGAATGTCATCACGATCCCCCAAGGGTAGGTGCTGACATCGGGACGAGACGAACCGCTCCACCAGCGGCATAAGCGCATAGATCGCCGAGTCGCGAGGCACCCTGCCCGCCCGGTACTCCTGAAATTGCCAGAACGCCTCCGCTTCATTGTATCGTTTCCGTAGATACTCATCGATCCGTTGCATGGCCAATCTCCAGAATCTCGTGTTGATCGAAGCATTGCCCGTTTATCCAAAACGGGTCTTCGAGACGAGCTTCCGAGACACAAATTTGAATGAGACAACGATCTCGGTTATACGGACGTTTACACCCAACTACGGTCAACGAACGACAGTCATCGGGCTGGGGGCCAACATACTCAGACACAGCCCCCTCAATTACTTCACGCATAAACTGAAAGACGCAATCCTCGGGAAGTTTAACAAGGTTGAAGACATCGAACTTTCGTGGCTTCCCGGCCCGTGTAAAAAACGACTCCTCGGGGAACCAGAAAATGAAGTGGCAGTTGTAATACTCATATAGCGGGAGCCGACGCCCCAGCTTCTTATCGATCACCCACATCTCCCTGACCAACGCCTGCTTCAATTTACGCGCCGCCTTCGAGAGCACACGCCCACCCCCCTTCTTCTGGGGGTAGGCGTTATTCAAGGAAACCGGGGTCTCCGGTATTGAGTAGATCGTAACTTCGCGGTCCATAAATCTCCTACGCCATCAACTGGCTGACGCCCCGCTCCTTGCGAACCACCCACCGCTTTGGAATCATCCCCTTCAAGAAGCTGTGCTGGGTGACGAGAAACACCGACAACCCATCGTTCGCGATCATCTGCAAGAGGCGTACAAGGTTCTCCATCCCGGTCACATCAAGCTTGTCATCGATCTCATCGGTAACAAGCAGGTTCATCTTTAGATTGGTGGTGGCACGTGCCAGCGCATTCAATGCAAACTGAATCACGAGGTCAGCGCGTCGGCGTTCGCCGGAACTACAGGCCGCGTAGCTACGCCCACCATGCACATCAACCGAGAACTTATCGACCGATTTCCCCGACTTGAGCTCGGTCTTGTTGTTGATGACGACCCGCTCCCCACCGAGCAAGATGTCGGAATACTCCGCGAGCTTCCCGTTCAAATACTCCACAGCAGACCGCAGCACCAATGACCGCATCCCGGTCGGCGCGAGCAGCTGCACTGTAAAGTCTAGGTTCGCCACTTCAATCTCCGCATCTCGTACCTCTGTGGTCGTTTGTTCGACCTGTCTAATATACTCTTCAACGCGGTCATCAATCAACTTCGCCTCGGCGACCAGATCAGATTCTCTCCGTTCGATCCCGGAAAGGAAGGTCTCGGCCTCCCGCAACCGAGACTCGCCCGACGCGATCCAACCCTCCAACCGCCCCACATCGGCACGGTAGACATCACGTTGCTCCTTCGCAGCCGCGATCTCCTCGACAATCTGGTCCCGTGTCGCATCGAGGTTTCGACGAGACGTTTTGAGAGTCGCCAGCTCAGCCTCCAGCGGGCCAACATCCTGCTCAACCTGTCGATGAATCGCATCCGCGTTGTCGAGGCTCTGTCCGCAGGTCGGGCACTTCCCCGCGTCCAACAGCTGCTGTGCCTCACAGATACGATCCTTCACCGTGGAGACCTGTGAGCTCAAACGAGCGATCCTCCTAATCACCTCCTCGTACTCCCCCCGCAACGTCGGGTCATCACGCCGCCCCTCCAGCTCATCGATCCGGGCCTGCTCGCCGTTGACCAAGCCACGCGCCGATTCAATATCCAGCCGCCACGTCTCCAGATTCTTTTCTAACGATGTCTTGGTCTGCTCGGCCTCCTCACGGTTCCCTCGGACCTCAGATCGATATTGCGCCAACGATTCCGAAACGGTCACTCGACGCTCCCGTTCCAAGCCGAGCTGTCGCTCCACCTGCTGCGCCTCACCCTGTCGTGACAGGAGTCCGATCTCAGTGGTCCGCCACTTGGTCCGCATCTCCGTATGGAGTTGATCGTAAATCGATAGATCGATCATTGACTCAACCAGCCGTTTGCGATCCGCATCCCCCAGACCCATGAACCGGTGGGTCAGCCCTTGCGTCATTAACCAGAGATGCTGAGCCATATCCGCATCGACACCGATCAAATCATCGATCTGATCCTGCACATCCCCGGCAAGGCGCGGGCTGATCGTCTCCCCGTTGACCACCACCCCGGCCCCGGTCCCACGTTCCGGGTCGTCCCGGTATCGCTCGACGATATAAGAGATGTCACCGATCTCCAGCTCCAGCTGGACGCGGCACGGCGTCTTCTTGCTCGCCTTACCGTTGCGCCACTTCACCTCGGTCTTCCGGACTCCCCGCAGCGTCTTGTCGTAGAGCACCCAGAACAGGGCTTCCCAGATCGCTGATTTCCCGGACCCGTTGCTCGACGATCCGCTATCGTCCAGATTCTCCCCCTCCACCATCACCAAACCCTGATCGTCCAGCTCGATGTCAAAGTCCTTGAACGAGAGGAAGTTGTGGCCGACCAGTCGCTTGAACCGCACTTCGGACCGACTCTTCGTAGGCTGGTTGGCACTGGCAATGCTGGCCGCGAGCTTCAACGAGTCCCGCACCGTTTCCAAATCGACCAGCGGCGACAGGGTTTCATGGTCCAATTCGGCCAGATAAGCGTCCAGATTCGCCTCTACAGAGGTGTCGAGGCTCAACTTGACCGAGGTATCGTCCGGCTTCTCGATCTCACCCGGAGAGACGATTGAGCCATGAAAACGGTCCAGCGCCTTCTCCAGTGTCTTCGACCCCAACATCCGCTGGTCGTGGCAGATCACCTTAACATTGGTCCGGTCCTGATCCGCCATCAACTCCAGCTTCGCCACGTCCTGTTGTTGGCGGATATGGATCGTCTTGAACTTCTTGTGATGAACCCCCTCGATCCGGGTCGCCTCGCACCGCACCTCGTCCCCCGTCGTATCGATGTCGAGCTGGAGCAAGCCTCGGGCCGCGCCACCCTCGGTATCGCTGAAGGAACGGGTCATCAGGCTCCCCACATGATGAATCACCCGGCCATCCGGACCGTTCTGGGAATGGGGATGGTGGTAGTGCCCATTCACAACCACCGCGCCGGGCGGGAACACATCGATCGGAAACCCCTTTGTCGACGCACTACCGACCTGTCGCGTCGCCCCGACGATCTCCAGATGCGTAAAAAACAGATTGAGCTTCGCCGAGCTATCCTGACTCAGCTGGCGAAGCCTATCCTCGTTCTCCGGAGTATGGTCCATGAACGGCACATAGTGAAACCACACCCCGTCGCCCTGCGACGGGTCCCGAACCCCCATCTTATCGATCACGAGCTCGTTGAGCCAGTGCAGGAGATGAATCTGCTGCGACGCATTGTAGAGCTCGTGGTTCCCAAGCACGATCTCCAACGGGATACCCGCGATGCTGCGACAGTGCCTATGCAGATCGGTCAAGACCTGATGCGCCACCTTGAGCGATCGCGCATCGATATAGTCATGCGTATGGAAAATATCACCGGTAATAAAGACCCAGTCCGGCTTGCTCTCCGCAACGTGTAGACGAAACCACTCAAAAGTTTGAATGATGTCGTGCAGGTGCGTGGTCAGACCATCCTCGGTCGGACGGCTAAACGCGGTATCCGGGTAGATGTGGGGATCGCTCCCGATTAAAATTCGCATTCTACTCCTCCACCACAACCCGCTTAACAATCGGCTTGCGGTACACAGTGTCCCGGTCCAAGCGGACGACCCGACCGCTCTTGAGCTGGACCCGAACATAGTTACGATGAATCCGCCGGACCCGACCGCTCAACACGGTGTCCGCCGGTAGACGACGCCTCTGGGTACGCGCCGACCCAGATAGGAAATACACTGTACTCCCGCGCTCAGCGATCCGAGGGACCGGACCGTCTCCGGTCAAAAATCGTTGTGACATCTCTCTCCTCCGCCTGCATTGGTTGTGCGTCGATCAGACCCCTCACATCGAGTTCCGGGAACTTTGCCCTGACCCGTGGAACAGAATACCGCTTAAAACGAAAACCAAAGAATCGCCGAAGGATCGGCCACGTTCTCCAGCTCCGCTTGTACCACGGTGGGGGCACATACTCCTCCATCCACGTCATCGCTCATCTCCTACTTCAGCCTCTGAAACGGAGCGATCCAGCTATCGAACTGGTCACAAAGTTCCTGAAAACTTAATGATTTGAATATCCGGAACAGATCGAGGTCCACATAGGTCTCGCTCACGTAGGTCTGCTCCATCACCCGGCGCTCCTTATCATCGAACACCTCGGCGTCGAGCCGCATCAGCTCGATGTTCCGACATAAGATGTCCTGACTCTCCTCGGTTGCCAGCTTCGCGGCCCGCTTTCCGAAATCACCATCCTCCGCAGCTGCCAAGAAATCCCCGCTAGTCTCCCACCGATCCGCCAGAATCGGTTTAATCGTCTTCTCCCCGACCCCCGGAACACCGGGGATGTTGTCACTCTTATCGCCAATGATCGATCGATACCAGACCCATTGTTTCGGGTTATTGATCCCGGTCAGCTCCTTGAAATTCTCGAACGTGACGACCTGCTCCTTGAGCGGGTCATAGATCATCGTTTCGAGATCGACCAGCTGAAGCATATCCTTATCCCCGCTCATCACAATGACCTTTTCCGACCCCGACATCTTACAGAGCTGGTAGATCACATCGTCTCCCTCTCGCCCATAGAATTGATAGATGCGACAGCCGAGACGCCACAGAATCGCATTTTTCAGGATCGCCAGCTGGCCGAGATCGTCCTCGTATCGCTCCCGGTCCTCCTCCCCCATCGGCGGCTTCACCTTGTATTCTGAAAGCCACCCCTTGCGCCGCTCGCTATGTCCACCGTCAAATACGACATGGACCTGATCGATCGACGGAAACTTGACCAGTAGCCCGTGAATACTGCGAACAAAGCCCATGACAACCCCGGTGTGGAGTCCGGTGTAACGCCGCAGCTTGGATAATGCCTTGATGTGACGAACCCTGTGAAACAGATGGTTCCCGTCGATAATTGCAATCATAAGTATAACCGGGGCGCATCGCGCCCCGGCCTCCTGTTTCTAGTTGGCGTTCGGATCGTTGGTCTCTTTGGTGATGACACCTTCATGCAACCCATCGGGATCGGTACGCTCCAAGATGGTCACACCACACTCCTCGATGAGCCGCGTACACAACACATCGAACTTCTCGCGGACCGCGCAGCAGTCCCCGTTCGCCATCTTCAACTCGGTGTGCGGCGGATAATGTCGCGTCGGCGCACCCATCATCTTCATAGGGCCATGCGGCTCGACCGTCTCCCCCTCAGGGTAGTCACGCAGCACCATGATATGATCCGGATTGAACAGGCGGACATCAACCTTGTCCTCGCCAACCGGAACCCAATGCAGAGGGATCAGATACTTCACGCCTGCGCCCTCCCCGCCTGACGAATCTCGGCTTGACAACCCGCCTGATGCGGGCACTTCAAGCACGTATCCGAATCCGGGGTGAACCCGATCGTCGCCACATCGTTCTGGACGATCCCGCCGTAGCACGGATACTTGTTCGGGTCCACGTTTTCCGGGTAACGCCGTGCCTGATCCGGGCTGATCGGTGCCTTGGTCCCATCCCCATTGTTTCCGGGGACACCGGCAGCAGGAGCGGATGCCGCCGGGGCACCGGCAGCAGGAGCGGATGCGGGGGCAGACACCGTTGAGCCACCAGCAGCCGGGGCGGAGCCGCCCGGACTCGCCCCACCACCGGGGTTCCCGGTCCGACCCATCGGAGGAACCGAACCCACCTTTGCGGAACCGTAGAACTGACTGTTGACCGCATCAGCGGCACGCCGAATGTCATCTTCCAACTCGTCCTTTGGGTTGTAATAGAGCTGCTGAAGATTCGGCAGCGCCTTCAGGGCTTGGGCAATCAGCTCAGAATGGGGATTCCCATTCTGATCGACGACCCACGGCTGAAGACGCGGAGGGAACTGATTGTTCACCATCTTGTCTGCCGGGATGTAATCGGACTGATAATCCGGAAACCCGTCTTTTGAGGTGGGCTTGGTTTTCGTTACCTTCAACATGAACGCCGCTGTGGGGTCCAGCGCATCGGGGTAGTCGTGGAGCACACGGGCCACCGCATTATACACCTTGATCGGGAACTCCCAGACCTGCACGAGGTTCGGCAGGTTGCCCGGATCGTTGTCCCGCATCTTCACCTCGATCGCATTAACATAGATACGGGTCTTCGCCATGCGCCGGATGATCTCCTTCCGCCGCTCCTCATCCGCGCTGAAATCGATCATCGCCGTTTCGAGCACATTGCAGATCGGACAGTCGTGATCCCAGAACTTGAGGCAGGGCACCGGAAAACGCATCGGATGGCACTGCCAATGCCAGCCGATCTCTCGCCGCATCTGTCCGGTGTTATCCCACGGGGGCATCACAAAGAGGTGGTACTGGCCCGGCGCATCGAACATGCGGGTCTCGGCGGGCTTATACCCGCTATTCCCTTCCCGGTTGGCTCGATTCGCATCGGCCTCCAAGGTCTGTTGATTCGGTCGAAAATAACCTTCCATTACGTTCTTCTCCTTCGTCACTTTCGTTTCATTCGTCTCATTTTGCTTCTAACGTCATAGTTCGTATCCATACCACCACTACACGCTCATAGGCGACCCTTTCCGATCCTGACGTTGATTGTTCGAGAGCTGCTCCAGCGATTTGAATCGCGTGAGCACCGCCCACCTGATATGGCTGAGCAGGGACGCCAGATTCTCGAAGGCAGACGCCCGCTCATCGAGCGGTCGATAGTCCGCGTTACCCCGCACCATACTCTTCACTTTCCACTCGGTCTCCTTCCCGTTCAACTTATGGTTCAGAGCCGTCATCACCAGTTTATCGTAAACCTCATCCGCCTCGTTCCGGGCGACCATCGACAGGTTCCGGTATCGTTCATAAAGATACGCCGCCACTGCCTCCAGCTTAGATTGTCGCTCCAGCTCGTCGTTGATCTCCCCAATCTCCAGACTGGACAGGATGCCAAGCAGCATCTCCCGGTCCTCCTCGTTGACAAACGGGAGCATGTCTGCATCGCTCTTTACACGCTTAATGACTTTGTCGATCATACGACCTCCCGCCACACCGGCTCACGACCCGGTGCCACTTCCGGGAATGTGAGCACGGACTCGGCCTTCTCCTCCTCCAGCTCGGAATACACCATCTCGACGCCGGAATCGTGTTGTTTGATGTGTCGCAAGATTTGCTTCATCACGTCGATCTTCTCCCCCTTCGCCTTCAATTTGACTTGGCGATCCGGCAACAGGACCGCCCCAATCGTCTCATACCAGTTTAGACCGACATCGAACTCGACCTCCAACGGTACGTTGAGGATCGGAAGACACTGCGGCAGGTTCTCCACCATGGCCCATTGCTGCAACGCCATGTAATCGTAGAGCTCGAAGATCGGCGTATCCGCACCGATACTGTCATGGATGAACTCCCAGAGCCGCGACCACATCCGACGCTCCTCGATCTCCTCGTGAATCTGCTGAAGCGCCAATGTCGCCAAATCGCTGGAGTCGCCTTGGATCGGCGTGTTGATCGCCGCTCGAACCGCCCCGCTGCTGAAAAACCGGTTGTCGTCGTCGATGTCGGGCAAGAGCCGCCGATGCCCCAACGAGGTCCAGATGCACTTATGAGTTTTAACGAAATCCTCGCAGTTGTCCATATACTTTTTATAGTTAGTACACTGCGCGATGATCGCCTCGTAAATCATTTCCGCATGGGCCAACGGGATATGATAGGTCGCCGCGATTGTCGCAGGCTTCATCCCGTACATCACCCCGAATGTCGTCGCCTTACCCGAGCTGCGCTCCTCCTTCGTAACCTCCTCGGCCAGCTTCGCAAAGTACATCGCCGCGTTCATCGTATGAATGTCGGCATGGTTCCGAAAATGGATCAGCCACCGTTCTTCCCCACTTTTCCGTGCACCCTCACGCAGCTCCATTTGACTGTAGTCCCCCATACAGAGCAGTCCGTCAACGAAGCGGCTGATGTAGACCTTCTTAATAATCCCCTCTCGCGGGACCGTCTGAATCGCCGGGTCGGTCGCGCTCCACCGACCGGTGCCCGTGCAACGAATATTGTAGCAGCTGTGGGTGCAGCCGTCCCAACCGATCAATCGCTCCAACGGCAACACATAGGATGTGTAATGCTTATTGAGCGTGCGGTAATCCAACAGCTTGTGAAGCGCCGCGATTGACTGCTCATAGTACGCATTGTTCGCCGGATCGCGCTTCTGGCACTTCGCGAGGTATTCGATGTGCAGCTCGATCGTATCCTTGTTGGTCTCGCCCTGCACCGTGTAGCCCCGACTGGTCAGGATTTTGTCGGTAGCCTCCTTGTAATGCCCCGGTATGTAGGGCAGACCCATAACCCCGTGCAACATCAGGTTCATCGACTGCCAACCGTTCAGAACCAACTTGTAGTCGCACATCTCCGTCAAAGCTTGTTCATATCCCGCATCCACAAACCACTGGATAAAATCCTCGACCTGCTGCCGCTGCTCCTCGCGTACCTCGTTCAGAATCGAACGATCCACGAAAACACCATTGATCCGCATCTGCACGGCGAACGGGTGACTCTTCAGGGAGAGATTTTTATAGGCCCAGATCAGCCCTTTGTCGATCTCCGGATCGTAGAGTCCCGGCATCTTGTGCAACTCAACGAGGCTATCCGGCGGAATCTCAACCGACTCCATCAGCCGCTTCTGAACCGGGATGATCTTACTAACCGCAACCACATCGCCACACGCATAGTTCTTGAAAACCTCGGGCGGCACGTCCTCGAACGGGTCTTGGTCCTTCCGCAGCTTCATCTGCGCCTCGTACATCTCCTGCTTCGGGTGGCTCCAGCCCCCATAATTCGTTGCGAGGTAGTCGAGGTCGTGCTGCTCGGTATCGTTAGAAATCGACCACGCCGCCAACATCGTATCCCACACCACATTCTTTCCCGGAATCCGGGTCGCGGTGTGGGAATGGAACACGGTATGATCGTACTGGAAGTTTTGACCGGCAACCGGCACCGCCCGAAACAAACGATTGAGCGCCGCGTCGATCTGGGCAATGGCAACCAGATCGCCTGCAAACGGTCCATGCTTGTACCGGTACGGAATAAAATAGGCGTGCTCGTCCGGCGGTGCGTGCTCCCACCAACCCGGCGCGATTGTCACGCACAGCATCCGAAACGTCGAATGGAAAATTTCGAGTCCACCATTCTCCCCCTCACTGGAAGCCTCCGTGTCGACACTGAGGTAGTCCCACTTCCCGGCTTGATACTCGGCAATCCAACGATCCACCTGCTCCTCGATCGCCTCGATGTCCTCAAGATCGGTCCGGGCCACGGTTGCCAATGTGCCGTTAATCATATCCCATGCGTACCGCAGGTCTTGAACGATGAGCGCCCCGTACTTCGTGTTACCGCGCAGCACCGCCGATGGATGGATCACGGGAAGGCATCGATAGCTCCCGCTAAACCACTCCTTACCGAAGTGGGCAATATCTAATGTATGTAATTTCCCCCTGATCTGCGTAATGTTTTTCTTACCGAGCAAGCTCTGGGTCGCCGAGTTACCGAGGACCAAGACGATCTCCGGATCGTATTGCACGATCTCCTTTTGGATATGGTAGCGACAGGCCATAATCTCGAACTTCTCCGGCGAACGAATCCCCTTACCCTCGATCGGACAGCAGCGCACCACGTTCGTAAACGCGATCGCCTCGTCAGGGATACCAACCTCTTGTAGGTAGCCACGCAGCAGCTCACCCGCCTTGCCGACAAACGGCATCCCCGACTTATCCTCGGTCCGCCCCGGAGCCTCCCCAACGATCAGGATACGCGGCTTGGTCGCCCCGTATCCCGGCATCCGATTAGTCATCAACTCGGGCTGAGCACACAGAGGGCACCGCTGGCATGTTCCCGGTGTGAGGTCAACAGCTTGGTCGCCCCGACAGATCGAGCAGACGACCTCGCGATCGCAGCCGGGCTGCCCCTTGGCCTGATCGACCTCGGCACCGCAGTAGAAACAGCGACGATACACCGTCCCCGGATCGAGCCACGGAGCGGTATAGCAGTTGTCCCACTTCTTCAGCAGCTTCGGCTTCCTCGGTTTCTTGCTCTTAGCCACGCCGTCCTCGCATCAAAAATTCGCTTGTCGCGGTCCACGGATCGAAAGGAACTGGTCGTATCTGGTGGAACCGCTCGTAACCGAGATCACCGGGATCGTGCCCCGGTGGTAACGGCACCAGCGAGACCCGACACCCCTGATTATGAAGCCACTCGCACAGCTTGACCGCCTTGTCCATCGCATCGCTATCCAAGGCAACGATGTATTCATCGAAATTCGCACGGAGCAGCCGGAAGCGCTGGTCCTGACTCAGGTCTTTTCCGTACCCGGCAACCGCCTGCTTGCCCACCGCGATCGCATCGAAGATTCCCTCGGTGATGTAGACACGGGTGAAATCGACGATGCGGTTCATGTTCCACAGACACATCGATTTCTTCACCCCCGGAGCACTCTGATACTTGTCGGCGCGACCCGGATAGTTCTTAATGTCACGCAACAATGCCTCGGTGAAGGCTCGGGCCTGCCAAAACACCACGGGATCGTCTGGAGATGGACCCGCCTGCTCCAGAAAAACGACCCGTTCAGCCAGCTCCAACAACCCCTCTCGAATGTTGTAGTAGTTAATATCGTCCCATGTTAGCCCTCGATCCAGCAGATAATATGCCGCCGGAGACTCTGGACCGATCGGCTGACATGGTGGCATCCCGATCGATGGGTTGATCTCGGCAACCCCTTCCGTCTCACCGCAGGAACGCCGCAGTGTATCGATCAACCCGTCAAACTGATCGGGTGTAGGTGCTGGGTGATCCCCCCCATACGGGATGCCCAGCAATTCGTAGAAGTGACGCCGCGCACCCTTGGCACCGCAGCGGTGACAGGTCCACAAACCCGTCTGGATATTGAAGTACAAATGGTGCTTCTTGTCCGGACGGGTCGGCGGGCAAAACGGGCAGTTGAAACGCCGCTCGTTTGCCCCGGCACGAAGCGGTGTCCCCAGCTTCGCGACGACTCGTGGATCGAACTCAATCATGGAGTGGTTTCCGCTCCGACTTCTCCTGCTCCTTCGGAGCCTTGTCGAGCGGCTCGACCTCCTCTGTGGAACCGCCGCACCAAGCACACTTCAAAATAACCTTACCCTCCCCGGTGTCGTAATTCGCCGGAACCATCATTCCCCCGCACTTCGGACAAGTCTTTGTCAGCATCTCGTTCTCCTTGAAAAGGGGATGCGCCTCACAGCGCTTCGGTGGCACGACCACCCGGCGCTCCCCGACACCCAGACAGCATGACGCGGGATTGGGATTATTCGGGAACCTTCGTATAGGTGAACTCGGAGACATCGTCCCACGCGACGACGACCGGCTTCCCCCCCACATCGAGACCGATCGAAGTAGTGTTGGGCAACATCACGCCCTGCCCCTCGGGAGCCGACTCGTCGAGACGCTGAAGCAGATTACCGACGCCGACGAGCATTCCGACAACCGGCGACTTCCCGGCATCGCTCCGCTTTTTGATTGTCATCTGAATCTTACCGCCGTACTCCCCCCGGATATTCTTCTCCAGTTCCGGGTTGCGGACAATACCGAACTGAAGCGGTAGAGCCTCGAAACTCAACTTGAAATCGTCACTGAAAACGCTCATGCTTGCACTCCTTTTCACTGTCGTTGTCGAATCAGGATGCCTGCAAACGCTGCACGGCATCGTATAACTGCGCCGTGGTTCCGGACTTCACCGGTCGAATCTTACCGGCAATAACACCGGCGAGCACATCGTAGAGGAAGGACGACCGGCTCCGGTATCCGGCCTCCTCCCAAACCTCGTCGATCTGATCGACCATTGACTCGGGAACGATCACCTGAAGCGTATGGCTCCGTTCCCCCTCACTGACTGATTTCGGCATATCGCATCTCCTATACAGCACTCGTCCGCAGGCTATTGTAGTCGAATAGGATAGACATGTCAAGACCCCTCGCCATCTTCGGAATCGTCGTCCAGCTCGCACATGAAGGCGTGCTCGAACTGAAAGCCAACCTTGAACTCCACATTGGACTTGCCACGACGATTCTTGTCCACGAAGATACGGGCCTCGTTGTTGGCCCGCTCCTGCGGTGACTGGTTCACGCTCATCACCAGATCGGCCTTCGAGGTCTTCTGCGAACTGTTGGCAACGTGATCCTGCGTGAGCACCTCGCCCTTGAAGGCTCGCGTCGCGAAGCGCGAGGTTCGGCTGATCTGGGAGGGGACAATCGCGACCAGATCGTACTCGTACGCAATGTTCAACACCTCGTCGTAGATCGACCCCATCGCCTCGTACATGTTTTCCCCGGTTGCACCGCGCAGCTGATCCGGGTAGTCGAGGATCATAATGTCGGGTGCAAACCCTTCAGCGGCGACGAGTGCGGACAGGTGATTGCGGATCATTCCGATAGTTGTGGTGCCCGGCGTGAATGTCTTGATCCATAGGCCGAGCTCGTCGAGACGCTCCTCCTTGTAGCGGCGCAGGAACATCTCCTCGTTCCGCACCACATCGTACATCCGGCAACCAGTGAGCCGCGCCGCATACCGAAGCGCCACGTCCTCGGTATGCAGATCACCGATCGCATAGTGCAGAACCTTCCCCCTTCCGTACTGAAGATGATAGGCCGCGAGATTGATGCAACACATCGTCTTGCCCGCACCACTCAGACCGAGGACCACGACGAGCTCCCCACGGCCCAAGCCGCCATAGGTGATTGTGTTGAGCCGGGGAAACGCCGTCTTGATCCGCTGGTCTTCCCCATACGCCGAGGATCGCAGCCGCATCGGCAGCTCGGCCCCCTCCCGCGAAAAGCTCATCCCCATGTCCCTCACGTCCTGCCCGGTCCGCCCCGCCGAGACCAACCAATCGATCTGCTCGTCGAGTGGTACACGCTCCCGACTATCCTTCTTGAACTCTTCAACCACCCGAATCAGGGCCAGACGCATCGCCTCGTCCCGTGCGAAGTCAACCGCATGATCCCGAACCGTTACAGGATCAGCCAGCTCGACACGCTCGAAGATGTAACTCCCCTCTTCTACCAAAGACTGATAGAGCTCCTCGGCCAAAGCTCCACTGGACCGCAGCCGATCCAGCTCCTCGATGTAGACTGGGAGCGAGAGGGTCTCGTTGTAGCGTTCACGATGCCGCACGATCTGGCGACACAGGGTCTGGAGGATTTCGTTTTGAAAGAACTGGGGCTGGATCACGCCGGGGAACCGCTCCAAGAAGTGCGGTTCCCGAACCATCAGGGCGAGTATTTTACGTTGGAACTTTATGTCAAACGGATATGCGGTGATCTCGCTCAACGTCCTTCCCTCCTCTTCCGCTGCACCTCTTGGCGACAGAACGGCGGCGTGTACCTCTTCGGGAAGAGCTCACCGTGGTTCGGAAACACGATCCGCTCAATGTCAATCTCCTCGTCTGTGATCCGATCGGTCTTCGGGGTGGACCGCTGAAGCCTGATCATTGAAGGCTGAGCTAGGGGTTGTAAGCTAAGCCAGTAGCGGCACCCGTCCTTCGTGTTATACCGCCACTTATCGTAGCTACTTTCGTAGGCCGGTTCCATCTCCCAGACCCGACCGCCCCGGAAGTAGACAATGATCGTTTGCTGGTTCTGAGAGCTCATTGTCCGTCGTGCTCCACCTCCTGTGTGGTCAAATGAGCCAACCACTGCTCACGCTCGTACTTCCCGATCAAGTGGCCCTCCACCACGATCTTGGAATGGTTCTTGAGGTGCGCCGCTACGGCTTGTGAAAGTTCGGACGCGCACGCTTCAGGGTTGTCGTCCTTCTCCAGCTGCGCCGTAAAGCTGGTTTCGATCCGGGCCGATTCGTAATTTCCCATATTCATGGTCCGACCCATACTGACTGTGATTTCCGTAACTTTCATTCTGATCTCCTTCTAGTGAGTGAAAAACGTCCCAATAGAATAGACTAGGTTCTGGCGAACGTCAAGGGTTTTCGGTTTGAGCTCCGAACATTAGCTCCGAACACTGGGCTGAAATGGAGGGCTGAGGACAGGGCTGGCGGAAGGAGGAGGCTCGGTTGGTATAGATTTTGCAAAGAGGGGAGAGTAGAGAGTTGAAGAAAAGACTTTACTTTTCTTTTTCATTCTATTATAATGGGGGGAGGTTCGCGGGCGGGAAAAATTTACTTTTTACTCTTTAGTGTTTAGAGAGAGAAGAGAGAGGAAAGGAGAGAGGAGAGCCGAGAGAAGAAATCAGTGCTGATAATCCACCCTCCCCTTTCCGTGCTGATGAGAATAGTCCACCCTCCCCGCTCCGCAGCAAATCTCCCCTCCTGCTCGCCCCGCCCCGCTCACAGTGCTGCCACCGGGATGCGGTGATTCCGATAGATGCTGAATCGGGTCAGGCTCTGGTGCTTCAGGTAGGGATGGGTCAGGTCCATGAAATCGATCACGTGGCACCGGTTCCCGAGCACCGAGCCTTCCTTGACCCGCATCCCGCGTCCGAGCCGCTGGAGCAGCTGTCGAGGCGAGCGTCCGGCGGCAGCGTAGATGATCGCGTTGATCCCACTGATGTCCACGCCTTCGTCCAGCACCGGGGTCGCAAAGGTGATCGAGGGCTGGCTGATGAACTCGTGGAGCCGCTCCAAGTCCCACTTCTCCTTCTTGACCGTGCCGTAGGGAGCTGTCCAGACCTCCTTTTTCCCGGTCGTGAAGATCGAGGCTTCTCCGTAGCCGTCTTCAGCGCAGCGTCGCAGCAGGTCGTGTCCGTGCCGCTTGTGGTGTACGAAGACCAGCACCGAACATCCCTGATTCGCATAGTGTTGGGTCAGATGAACGATCTCGGCGTTCCGATGAGGATTGGCGACGATCCCGTAGCGATACACATCGGCCCAGTCCCGGATAAGATGCGAGAGTTTGCCGTCGACTCCGTCTGGGGTCTCCGTGGAGTGAATCGCTACGGTTCGCACCTCCGGCTCGGCCAGTAAACCTTCCTGCACCAGAACCCATGCGGGCAATGAATAAACCACCTCCCCGGTTGCCCCGACCACTATTCGGTCGTCGACCGCATCGGCCAGTGGGTTGTTGAATGGTGTGGCTGATGCCCCAAACCGGTAGGGAGCCGGGATTTCCGCTGCGATCGCAGACCACGATTCGCTCCGGAGGTGGTGACATTCATCGAAAATCACCGCCTGTTTGGCGCTGAGAGCCTCTAGGAACGACGATCGCCGTGATTTGACGCCGTTATACAGACCATTGGAGATCGCCACTGTAATCGGCTGTTTGAGCGCCTGACGACCATTTCCAAGCACGCCCACCATCTCATCGGGGACTCCACGCTCGATGAGCCGGAGCTTGGTTTGCTCCAGCAACCGCTCGGTTCCCACCACGATCAGACCATTCTCGATCTTCCCGTGGTCCAGATACCACTTCAGGATCGCCACGAAAATCTCGGTCTTACCGGCACCGGTTCCCATCTGGAGGATACCGTGGCCCCGGTGGATCGCCTGTTTGATCGCTGCGACCTGATAGTCCCGGAGCTCGATGCCCCTAAGCTCAGGTGGTTCGATCTCGGAGAATGAGACGCTCCGATCCACGTACCCCTCAACCTCGAAGGGGATGTTGTGGGCCGCTGCCCAGTCTCGGGTCTGATCGAGAAGGCCGGTCCAGATCAATGGATCGCCGCAGTACGGGTGCGCCCCACTCCAACGCAGCGCAGACACTACCTCCTTCTTGGTGGTATCGGTGAGCCACGCATGGAGCTCCTGTAACTCGTAAGGCGTCGCCTCGACTCGGCACAGATGATGATCGTAGTAAACTTTCATAGGGCTAGAGTAACACGGATTACACTAGGATACAAGGGGTAAAGCCCCCGGAGAACCGGGGGCTGTAGGCGGGGCGGCGCGTCACGACACGATCCGATTTGTCCCGAGGGCTGGATAGTCCGATGGTGTAGCGTGATCCGATTTGTCCGGTGGAGTGGCAAGGTTGGAACCGTCGCTCGCAGGGACATGGGTTGGTGCGGCTCGACTTGTCGAAAGGACGGAGAAGGGCTGGCGAGGGCTGGATTGGTCTGTCGAGTGGTTCGGACGGTTGAGGAACGTCGTCCGGGTTGGTCTGGGGTAGACCGGAGTGTCAAGGGGGCAGGGTTGGTAAGGAATGGAGAGGGGTGTCGAGCGGTGCGTATCGGGCATGGTGGGCTTGTCATTTGGTCCGAAAGGTCGCGGCATGTCGTTTGGGCGCGGTTGGGGCAGGCTCGGATTGTCGCCCGAGCTGGTCGGGGCTGATTCGTCACGCGGGTGGGTAAGGTTCGGATTGTCGAACGGATACGAGGACTCGGGGCCGGTTTCCCGGCCCCTGATTTGGGCGTGGCCCGAGGAGCGGCGGCTGCCCCGTCTCTGTCTGGTTGCCGCAGTCCTCAACATGTCAGGCAGCCTTGTCCCGACGGCACGTCGCCGGGTCCATCTGAAGCTCAGCCATAACCTTCTCGTACTCGCCCTCACCGAGCACCCGGAACTCGGCGACGCTGAACTGTCCGTAGCCCTGACTGCGCAGCGCGCCCAGACCGTTGAGCTGGGCGTAGCGCAGGAGCTCGGCGACCTCGTCGATCGTGACCCGCATCTTGTTGCTCGGATCGTCGAGTACGGCGACCACGAAGCTGATCTCCGCGTTCTCCGCATAATCGACCAGCCGGATCGAGGTGCGCGGCCCTTGCATCGTCATCGCGTGGACCACGCGCTCGTCGGTCCCGGTCGGCGCGTCGAGGTGCAGGTGGGTCCGATCGCCGAGTACGAAGACGCGCTCCGAAATCTTGGATTTCAGCCCGCTCTTTTCGAGCACCCCCTTCATCACGTTGCCCGCCTCCTTCAGCATCGCCTTGATGCAGCGGTTCTCGATGTAGAGTCCGTGGCCGTCCGACTTGAACCCCTCACGGTGCTTCTCGCTCTTCTCCTCGGTCATCTCGGGGAGCTCCACAAGCGTGGCCTGTACCAGCTTCTCGCGCTCGGTGGCACTGAGCTCCTTGTTCTTCGACTCGATCCAGCTGCGGATCACCTCCTCGTTCCGGGGAATCCCTCCGGCCAGCTTATCGTGGAACCGGAGCTTGACCAGCACATGGTTCCAGAGGCCGTCGGTGTGGTTGTTGAAGAAGTCCACGGTGAACTTCTTGTTCCATTTCTTGAGTTGCTCTGTACTAGGTGGCATGTCGTTTCTCCTATGATTCGTTGACGTTTGCCGTTTTAACTACGGTCCCCGGCACTATGCCGACGGGACCACATCCAAACTCGGATTGAGAATTTGTCGAAATTCGATAACGCGAAACTGGAGATGCGAGAAGCCAGACCGCTGGCCACAGCGTAGCACCTCGGCGACCTCATCAACCGTGGCTCCCGCGAGGATCGAGATCGTAAAACTGAGCTCGGTCTCGCCGGACCCATCGTCGGGGGTGGTCAAATAGGTCCGGGAATCCCGAATGTAGACCCGCTCCCGGATGCGCATCTCCAACCCATGTTGTTCCGTAGGGAGGAACTTTACCGAATGAACCAGCATCAATTTGATGCTACGATTCAAGATGTAGGTTCCTACCTCGTCTTCCAGAAAACCATTATACCGGTGGCCCTCTCCCCGGACCATCTCGGAAAAACGTAGTTTGACCGATACGTGGTTCCACAAGCTTTCGATTTGGGCTTTGGTACTGTGCAGCATATCGTTTCCTTTCGTTGACAATTATTGCCGATCAAGACCTTCGAGGTGTGCGATCTCACGCCACACCCCGACCTCTTCGCCGATTCGCGAGTTGTACTCCCGAAGCCTCTCGTTTTCCAATTCAAGATCGATAATGTACTGGCGTAAGGTGCCGATCTTGTATTGACCGGCACCGTACTCGTTCTGGGCGGTATAGAGCTCAGCGCGTAGCCGAGTGACCTCCTCTCGTAAATCCGTATTCTCCTTCTCGGTTTTGTCGTTCCGCTTCTCCAACGCTACATAACGACGCTCCTCGTCGGTCCGGTATTCGTTTAGCTCTAATTCCACATCGATTCCCCGTCCCGCAAGAATTGCTAATCGACCCTCCGTCTTTGCGATCCTAACGGACAGTATCGTATTCTCGTGAGCCATCGCGTCCAACCGTGTTCGAGGAACCATGTGCTTTTGCTTCATACGCAAAACGTCGGACTCTTCGCGGAGATAGTTGCACTGTCCGGTGATCCGTGCATTCTCCGCCTCCAGCTGGCGAATCCGATATTGCAGCTCTTCACACATCGCGCTTCTCCATCTTCATCCGATACTGAATCTGGGTAAGCTCCTCACGGCTGATCGGCGTGAAGTCCCGAACATCGACGCCGACATTGATGACGTTGCGCTGCTCCGCGAACAAGGTGTGGACGTGACCGCAGAGGAACCAGCGATCCTGCGCCGCCTCGGACAATGCCGGATCGTGGCACACCACGAATCCCTCGGACTCCATGTAGGGGTAGATCACCTCTTGGAACCCGGCGTGCTCGACGAGCCAGACCGCATCGGTGACATCGTGGTTCCCGAGGACCAGTATCTTGCGGCCCCGCAACTTGCGTAGGGTCCGCTGGTAGAACCCGAGGTGCTCCTTGGTCCGCAGACTGAAGTCTCCAGCCACGATCACGGTGTCATCCGGCTCGACCACCGCGTTCCAGCGTCGGATCAGCTCCTTGTTCATCTGCCCCACCGTCTTAAAGGGTCGGTTACAGAGCCGGATGACATTGGCGTGGTCGAAGTGGAGATCGGCGGTGTACCAGATCATGCTTCCACCTCGGGCGGCGGGCACCCATAGCTGAGATCGTCCCACTCGTGATTGGGCTTCGGCGGATTATTGATGTTGAATCCCACATCCTCCTCGATCAGGTTCCCGTCCTCACCGTAACGGGGGGCCACGCCGAGCTCCCGGAGCGAGGCAAGGCTTGACAGGTAGGAGTGGTACTCGTCGCACATCATGCCGCTGAGATAGGGGTGGTCCTCGATCAGGTGCCAGAGCCGACTATACATCTCCCGGCTCACCCGTTGGTCATCGGTGATCTCACGTTTCTTCATCGCACCACCTCCGTCCGCCCGGTCACCGTATCCTGCGCCTCGAACGGGTCAATCAGGGCACCGCCCTCAATCAGCTTCAATCCCCGACCTGTCGGCTGGAGCACGAGCTCCCTAAGATAGTTATTCCAGTAAACAGAACGAGCCGCCGGAACCACCTCGGTCGGTCCCTCCTGCTCCAGCTCCTCGATCAAGACAACCGGATCGGTTTGGCGATTCAGAATCTCAGCCATCTCCTCGCGGACCCGGCGACGGAACCCGTTGAGCCGGTCCAGCTGGCCTTGCAACGGGTTGACCACATCGACGGGCCTCCACTCCCGGACCCGCTCACAGGTCGCACAGGTGCAGCCCTGCACCGGAAGGAACTCCGCGTTCCGTGTCGAGAAGATATGCTCCTCGGCCAACCAATGCGGTTTCAGCACGACCCGAATCAGGTACTGCCGCTCCGCTGCCTCGCGCTTCCGCCGTTCCGCCTCGGTCTCCTTGTGCTGCTTGACAATGCCGCGCTTCTGACGGCGCACGTGCCGTTGGATCACACCATCGCGATAACTGCGGTCCCGACGTGTCATCTTCCTACGCATCCTCATTCTCCTCCCCCGCCTCGATCGGGCGGTTCTCAGGGATGTGAACCTTACCGGCCTCCTGCTGTCCGACAAAGAAGGCAACATGATCCACATCGTTTTTGAACTCTTTTTTCTTGCCGCTCCGCTCGATCTCCTTCTGGAGCTTGTTTTCCCAGCTCTGGAGAGCCACCAGCTGCTGATCGATCCGCATCACGGCTTCCGAGTTGTCCGTGTTGGGATCAGCCTGATGTGCCTCTTCCCGCGCCTCCTTACTCGCCTTCTCCTTGGCGGCCAAGAGCCGTCGGGTCAGCCGCGCCGCCATGCCAAGGAGGAACGAGTTGCGGGCCTTGACGCCTTGCAACCGCTGCACCCCGAAGTTGACGGCCCACTCCTCACTCACCTGAATCGCGATCTTCGCGTCGCGATCCATTTGCTTCCAGCGCCGCTCGCACTCCTCGTAGAGATAGTCCCAGAGGAACTCGACGAAGGACAGGTCCACGTCGCGCCCGAGCGCGATCAGTTGATCTCCGGCCTGCGTGTAGCGGCAATAGTTTGCGGTGGCCACCCCGACGGCGAGAGTGTGGTGCCACTGAAGAATCCGGCCAGATCGCATCAGGACCACAACCATCGCGTTGTCCAGCGAGTAGTCCTCTTCGATCCGCATCTCGTCGTCAGTGATCCGGTGGCGCTCGATCATCTCCTGTGCACGTTGCGCCGCCAGCTCTGCCTCGTGCGGATTCTCCGATTTGGCGAGGTCCATCAGGTTCTTGACCCGATGGATCACATCATCCCGCTTCGCCATCTTCGACCTCCTCTTGTTCATCTTGTTCCGGGGGCTGCTCGTCCTTCAGCATCCGAAGCTGAAACCGGGATGACCGGATGATCCGTTGCTGCTGGGCGCACCATGCTTGGAGCCGCCCCACCTTGTCCTCCGCATCGTCAAGCTGGTCCAACATCTCATTGACGGTCTCGACACAGCTCTCGGGAAACGTCCCCGCCTTCTTATGCTCCATCGTTGCCTTACGCAGCTCCTGCACCTGAAGCGGCAGTTCCGAAAAGTTCATGTTAGTCCCACTCCACCTGTAGCAGTTCTTCGTAGCCCTCCAGACCGAACAACAGCTGGAGCTTGCTCTTGCTTTCCTCGCAGCCCCGGTACGCCGCCATACCCTCGCGCAGCGCCGACGCATTGACCGCGTAGCCGAACTCGAAGACGAAGTCGGCCACGTCCTCGGCGTTCTCGTAGGCCGACGCATCACTGGCCATCGCCTCCAGAACCTCGTGCGCGTTGACATCGGCCTCGGTCAACGCCGATCCGATCGAGTAGGTCGTCACGAACTCCCGGCCCCCACCGAGGCTGGTCAGCTTGACCCGATAGTGTTTCGCCTCCGAGTTATCGGCCCAGCAGCCGTCGTCCCGCTTCTCGATGCGCTCGTGGCGCTCCTCGACCCGATACTTCTCGATAAATTCCTGTCCCGTCATCTCTTACTCCTCATCGTTGCGGACGCTCCGTGCGCCCCGTTTCGTAGTGTACAGGCTGGTCGGAGCCTGTTTGGTGATCGCATGTGGGCGGTTCCACTTCTCGCGGTCCTTTGATTTCGCACGAGCGATCTTAACCCATTTTCGACCGGTCCCGATCACGGTGCCGTGGAGCACGCGCTGACCATGGTGCGGATCGTAGCCGCCGCCGGGCCACCAGACCTCAAGACCGGCATGAATCCTGTACCCATCAGCGGTTTGCATGATTGAACTCCTCGTGCCCCAGCATATCTAACATTTCCTCTACCGCCAACTCGCAGCGACGCAGCCAGTGAGTCGGTCGATAGCTGGGGTTCATCTGGTGTTCCATATCGTTTCGGATGATCCGGGTACGATAGAGCTGCCCGCCCCGCACCACGCTGATCCGAAAGACCTCGTACGCCTCCTCCGGCTCATCAAGCATCCCATGCTTCGGGCCGATCTCCACACCGATCCAACACTCGAATCGGGTAACACCGGGCCAGTCCTTGATCTGTTGCAGCTTGTCAAACATCGGCTTTCCCTATTCCGGCCACGTTCCCTGCGGCGATCAGCGCGGAAAGGAATACTGCCCCCTCGTCACGCCACCGCTCCACGTTGTCGCGGACCTCGTGATCCCACTCATTCGGGCTGACCAGAACGGGGAACCAATTGCTCTCCGCCCCGCAGTTATGCAGACCGACCAACATCAGTTTGACAACCAGACAAGCTGCCCAGCTGACTCGCTCCGTCGGATCGTGGGGATAGACGAAGACGGCTTTGTTGTGACGCGGACGGCTCTCCACACCTACCGCTACCGTCCCCACAGGGGTCTCGACCACAACGTGGCGTACAACGAGTCCGCCCGGCATCCGCAGCGCATCGGAAATATCACTGATCCAGAAGAAGCAGGGACGCGGCATCAGATAACCGTTGACCAGACCGATGATGCGCCGTGCGTTCTCCTTCTGGGGAACCTCAGCCACGTAGATCATCCCGTCCTCACCGTCCATTGCCGTGATGTCCCAGACCCGGTTGATATTGTCCCACTGCATCACCCACGGTCCGGAGGTCGCCGGGTAGTACTTCTCGTTTTGCTGTCCGTAATCCTTGGCCATGTTGATCTCCCTAGAATACGAAGTCCTGAAGCGATTGAACGTAGCCTCTGGCGAACGTAAACGCTTCCCAGTCCAGTTGATCGTTGTGCGGAGCCATGATGCGCCACGTGAGTGCGGTGTGGAACGACTGCCCCAGCTGCTGGGTATCCAACTCGGTGCGCAGCACGTCGAGCAGGAACACCGCGATCCAATTACAGACCATCCGCGAGTACATGCCATCGGTCTGCTTGTCGACGTGGTGAGCCGGAACGATCCGACCGGCACCGCTCAGCTCCGCCGTGACAATTGCCGTGCCGTGCTGACAGGGACAGGTCAGCTGGGCGACTCCGTCGATCTCGTAGGTGAAGCGATCCACGATCGTACCATCGTCGTTTCGACTGAAGCCCATCATCCGAACCATGATTTTCGAGTCCATCAGTCCTCCTCTGCGACGTAGTGCCGCGCCACATGTTTGAGCACACAGACCCGCTGAGCGATCGAGAGGCGTTGCTGCCCACGCCAGACACCCTCATGTTTGACATCGCCCACACGGTGGTCGAACTGAGTAGGCTCCACCCCGGCGAGATAGTCCCAGCTCCGCAGTGGAATCGTGTTGAGGTGGTGGTCGCCGTCGCGCAACGCCTTCTCCACTTGAAATTTCAAATGGTAAACTTTATCGATCAGCTGGCCCAGACCAAGCTGCTTGGCCAGCGCATCATACTTCTCGAAGTGCTCGCGCCGACGCCGCTGTCGCACCTCCTCATTGGTCAGCTGCTCCCCGCGACGCCGAGCCTCGGCCCCGTCGTGCCGCTCGCGCCGCGCCTGCTTCAACATGGTATCGATCGTCTCCGTCATCGGTATCTCCTAATACTTGAGCGCCAAGATTCCGTCGAGAACCTTCGCCACATCCTGACCCACCCCCCGGAACCGCAGCTCTACGGTATCCAAACCTCCGAACGGGCCGAGCGCAAACGATTCGACGTGGTTGATGCGGGCCTGACGCACCCGGCTCTCGCTCCACTCGACCCCCATCGAAGCGATCTCCAAGTCATCCGTGTTGTACAGGCTGAGATAGACATACCGCAGATCGCGATACTCGCTGCGATAGTAGCGGTCGTTCGTCGAGACCTTGACGTTGTAGCCCTGCTTCAGCAGATCGCGTTCCAGTTCCGCAGCGCCCTCGTCACGTTCCGTGATCCACTGCTTCTCCCGAATGCTGGATTCCACATACGCGATCATCTGGCACATCTGCTCCCGAGACCACTCCACAATCTTGTCGGCACTGGTGACCCCGAAGCGGAGCGTCCGACTATTGTCAAACGGATCGCAGGCGATGCGCAGCACGGCGCGATAGTTGAGATCACCAGCATCTTGCTTGACCAGCGAGATCGAGAAGGAGCGGTAGTGATGCGCCAGCTGGAAACCGTAATACGCAGCTACCGTCCCCCCGTTCTTTCGGTTGTTATCGACACCGATGCGAACCCGCAGCTCCAGCTCCTCCTTCGACAAACCACTGTCATCCCACATCTGTTCCAGCTCTTGGAACAACGGAAGGTACTCTCTGAAAAGCTCGGACTCCTGCACCGCCTTCAGGGCATAGCGTGTTTCGATCTCCTCTTCCTCGACCTCGGTCCGTTTGATGTGCGGGTTCCCCGCATTATGCTTACGGAGCCACGTGGTAGTCTCCTCCCACCGCTCCTTGTGGTTCGCGATCATCTCGGTGTTGATCTCCGTCATTTGAACCTCCTTACTTATCCGATGAACTATCCAAGTAGGCCACGGCCAACTCGACAATGTTGTCCCCGTAATGCGCGATCCCCCGACCCGCCTTATCAGCCGCCTCACACATCG
>Ga0180433_10001519_pt1 | contig 38579 bp, 31 predicted proteins | sample SS_ome_8_FD_132980 | JGI IMG/M metagenome (GOLD analysis project Ga0180433, IMG submission 132980) | Hypersaline lake sediment archaeal communities from the Salton Sea, California, USA - SS_1_D_1 metaG | ecosystem: Environmental > Aquatic > Non-marine Saline and Alkaline > Hypersaline >... | reverse complement strand
TGATCCGGCATCCATGCAGACTCCGGCACCAAAGATGGATTCCCGTGTAAGACCTGTGAAATAGATGCTCGGATTTCACGGGTCAGGCACGGGAATGACAGAAAAAGGAAAGTTTCCCGTCTTTATACGCCCTTTTTTTCTTCCTTTAGTGAATTATTCAGGTTAGGTTAAAACAAAAAAATGACAGACGCCGCTCAAATTCGACAGCGCATTATTCTGATTGTATCCGTTATCTCAGGGCTTGTATTCGAAGGCTGCGCCCAAAGGAAAACAGAAGAACATACTCTCCGGCTCAAACCGTTCTCCATCGTTGAAAAAAGCGCGGGAACAGAAATCTCGGGCCTTGCAAAAAGCCTTCTCCATAAAGAGGTGTACTGGGCAATAAACGATTCCGGAAACCCTCCGGCGATTGTACCGTTAAGCGGAAAAGGTGAGATAATGAGCGAATCGGGCAGGCATATCATCATTCCTGAAGCAAGAAACATAGACTGGGAAGCTCTTGCAATAGACCGTTCAGGAACCATGTACATCTGTGACACAGGAAATAACTACAGTCAGAGAAAGGAACTGCAGGTTTACCGCATACCGGAGCCACCCCTTGACTGCGAGACCACCGTTAAACCTGAAGTCATTACTGTACGCTATCCCGATCAGTCAGCATCTGCGACGTCACCACTTTTTTTTGACTGTGAGGCTGCCTTTGTTTTTAATACGAGGCTCTATCTGCTCACCAAGCGCCTGCAGGATTCTTCAACAACCCTCTACCGCCTTGATTCCGGAAAACAAAACAAAACCAACACGCTTACACTACTCACAAACCATCCTATCGGCGGCTATGTCACCGGTGCCGATATATCTCCCGATCAAAACATGCTTGCAGTGCTGACCTACAAGACCCTCTGGCTTTTTTATGATTTTCAGGATGACAACTTTTTTGAAGGCAGCAAAAGATCTATTCACCTCCAGAACGCGGGCCAGATCGAATCAGTGGTTTTCACCTCACCAGATGAACTGCTTCTTGTCAACGAAACAAAAAATGAACTCTTTACCATCCACCTGAACAGGGGTGACTGGTGAATCTTGATTCTTGATTCTTGATTCTTGATTCTTGATTCTTGATTCTTTAGAGAAGATAGTCCCTGAACACAAGGCAAAAGTGAAAAGTCAACATGGCTGGATGGGCGGCGAGACAGCTTAATAGCCCTCATAGCTCAACACTGAGCACTCAGAATTTAGATCAATAAGAAAAGGGCGAAAATTTTTTCGCCCCTACATACCCTGCATGTCAACCGTTCATCCGGGCGGGCACAGGGGCCCGCCCCTACAGCTGAATTCTGGCGACTGACTACTTGCTTCTATCTCCTACTACTCCCTCTTCCCACCTAAGACCTAACACATAGCACTTAGCTCATCCCAGACTCATTGCTCATTGCTCATTGCTCATTGCTCATTGCTCATTGCTCACCCCTCATCACTAATTCTCAATGCCGGCAAAAATCATTGCAATCACCTCGGCTCCCATCTCCAGAACCTGAATGTCCTCATGCAAAGCTCCGAGAATTTCTTCTACCCGCCGTCGTTCATCATACCGAAGGCAGGATCGCGATTCCTTATCCTCAAGCATCTCACGAACATTTTCATGTAAGAGCCCGAGATCGCATTGCAATTGCTTCACTCTTTGTTCATTCTGCATGTTGACATCTCCAATGATGGTAAATTGACAGCACTACACTCATAGTGCATCAACATTCATGCCAAGCCTTTTTTCCTTGTTTCATGCCCCATTCTGCCGCATATAGTTGTCGACTATTGATACCAATCATCTCATAATGACCCACCTGTTTCATATACGAGTGCCGTATTTTTACAGTTTTCCCTGTCGCGGTTTGTTTCACTCTTGACAGTGTTATATATTTTATTAATAACAACCCTAAGTTGAGCGATTGTTGAGCATGCTGTAGATGCAAGGCAAAGGGGGCGCCGCGGTAGTATACTACCGCAAGTTCCCTGTAACGAAGCAGATGCAGCATGAGCGACAATCCCATAGGGTTTCAACACATGCGATTTTTCTGCATTACGGTTGCGCAACCAGTCGGGTGAGACGTTCGCTGTAAGAAAATTCAGCATAACGTATTAAATAGTATACTGTTGACACCGTGAGCATTTGTTGAAACGATCAACTTAGGACAACGTAATGTCGTAGCCCACCCCCATGGATACAAGACAGGAAAAACAAACTGTTCTTATCGCTGATGACAGCGCGGTGATGCGTACGCTCATCACTCATTTCATTACCAAACTCGGCTACAACGCCTTGACGGCTAATGACGGTGACGCCTGTATCCTGATGCTGAACAGCAAAAAGGTAGATCTTCTGCTTCTGGATCTGAACATGCCCGGCAAAAACGGCATGGAGGTACTCTCATACCTCAAAGAAAACGATATGGTGCTTCCTGTAATTATGATTACCGCTTCTGACGATATCAGTCAGGCAGTGCAGTGTATCAAGATGGGGGCGTACGAATACCTTACAAAGCCGGTTAAAAACGACCGTCTTGAAATAACGGTCAGTAATGCGCTTTCTGAATCAAACCTGAAAAGAAAGGTACAGCTGCTGGAAAAAGAGCTCAAACAACAGAACGTTTTCAGACGAATTTATGGCGAAAGTCCTGCTCTGAGAAAATGCATCGAGCTGGCGATGCAGGTCATGGAAACCGAGGTAAACGTACTGATAATCGGTGAAAGCGGGAGCGGCAAGGAGCTGTTCGCACAGGCGATCCATAGCGGAAGCAAACGAAAAAACGGTCCTTTCGTGACCATTAACTGTGCAGCCATCACCAATGAACTGGCAGACAGTCTCCTCTTCGGCCACGCGAAAGGCTCTTTCACCGGAGCAAACAGTGATCATACAGGATTTTTCGAGCAGGCTGACGGAGGTACCATATTTCTCGATGAGATTGGAGATATGAACCTTGATATTCAGGCAAAGGTGCTTCGGGTACTTCAGGAAAGAAAAATCAGGCGTGTAGGAGAAAAAAAGGAACGAAACATCGATTTTCGTCTTGTTTCGGCCACCCATAAGGATTTTTCCGGCGCCATAAAAAATGAGATGTTCAGATCCGACCTTTACTACCGCCTTGAGGAATACCCATTGTTCATCCCTTCACTGAGAGAACGAAAGGAGGACATTCCCTTGCTGGCAAACCATTTTCTTGAAAGTTTCTGTACGGCAAACAACATTGAACCGCTTACTTTCAACAAATCCGTTCTGGATCAATTGTCGGAGTATGACTGGCCGGGAAACATTCGCGAACTGCAGAATATTGTCAGAAGAGCCGCCATAAATCGCAGCGGAGATGAAATCATCTCAGTCCCTCTCCTGTCTCAAGGCAGCAGGCAGGATCAGCCCTCTCAAAAGGCACACTCACCGGGAAACACTCCGGAAAAACAGAGTACACTGCCTGAAACAACGCCACACTCATCACTCCCGTCAGATTCAGGCCTTCCCGAACAAAACGATGAGAAAAAATTCCTGCTGAAAAGCGCAGAACTTCAGGCTATCATAAAGGCATATACACTGACCGGGGGAAATCAGACCAGAACTGCGGAAGTTCTCGGTATCAGCCGTTCATCGCTCTACCGAAAACTGAAAAAATACGGAATAGAAAAAAACCTCTCCATATCAGTGACCAAAGAACTGTAGAAGACCAGGAGAGAGCTATAGCGATCCGAATTGCTGCGCTAACCGATGCGCTTAATACTCAAAATCTCTCTGCATACTCCGGTTTATACGCTCCGTCCGCCCTGCACTCTGGTTGCTCATGGCCCTGTAAGAAATTACGCTGGCCTGAGCGTCATGTTTACCGTATGGAATCCAGATAACGCTCAGCATCAACAGCCGCCATACAACCGCTTCCCGCTGCCGTTATCGCCTGGCGATAGGTATAGTCCTGAACGTCGCCACAGGCAAAAACACCACTTACGCTTGTTTCCGTTGATAATTTTTCAGTTTTAATGTAGCCGTACTCGTCAATATCCAGTTGCCGTTCAAAAATACAGGAGTTCGGAGTGTGCCCGATAGCGACAAAGACTCCGTCACAAGAGGCTTCCTGTATCTCCCCTGTCAGCACATCTTTCAGTCTGATACCGGTAACCTTCTGTTCATCACCAAGAATTTCTTCAACAACCTTGTTGAGTTCAAGAGCTATTTTCGGATTCTTTTCCACTCTCATGCTCATGATCCTCGATGCGCGAAATTCATCTCTTCTGTGAACAACCGTCACTTTTGAGGCAAAACGGGTAAGGTAAAGCGCCTCTTCCATAGCCGTATCCCCTCCTCCAACAACATACACCTCGCTTTCCTTAAAGAAAAAACCGTCACACGTGGCGCAGGCGGAAACCCCTTTCCCCTGGTATTTTTTTTCAGAAGGGAGTCCGAGCCATTTGGCGTTTGCTCCTGTGGCGACGATCAGTGTCCGGGAAAGAATTTCCCGGCCGTCTTCAAGATAAACGCAAAAAGGGGTTCTGGATACATCAACCTCGACCGCGCTTCCGGAAAGAAACTTCGCGCCGAATTTTGCGGCCTGTTGCCGGAACATACCCATCATTGCAGGGCCTCTGACACCCTCCGGAAAACCGGGATAGTTTTCGATCTCGGAGGTGATCATAAGCTGTCCCCCGGGCTGACCACCGTCAATAACAAGGGGATTCAGATTTGCTCTGCCTGTATATATCGCCGCAGTCAGTCCTGCGGGACCAGTACCTATGATAACTATATCCTGAATACCATTATCCATATAATTTCAAGTAGAGGGTCTTTTCAATGAGTACTAACACTATCCATGCAAAACGGTCAGGGAAAAAACCGGGGCGGAAACCCCGGCTTCAGCTTTTGCTCAGGCAAGCTGGGCATTGATTTTCTCAGCGATCATATTCTTGGGCATTGCGCCGACCATCTGATCGACAACCTCGCCGTTTTTGAAAATCAGCATGGTAGGAATACTTCTCACGCCATACTGTGCGGCTGTGTCAGGGTTCTCATCGACATTCAGTTTTGAGATAACTGCCTTACCCTCAAACTCTCCGGCAAGCTCTTCGATGACAGGGCCAAGCATCTGGCACGGACCGCACCATGCCGCCCAGAAATCTACGAGAGCAACCTTGTCGGAGTCAAGAATCGATGCTTTAAAATTCTGATCCGTTGCCGTAAAATATTGTCCACTCATAATAATAATAGTTAATACTGTTAATTGAATTTTAACTTGATGACAATACAACCAAACAGTGATGAAAGTAATAAAAAATAACTTTTAAAGCTACCCGGCAATTTTAACATTATCAGGACCAAGAATATTTTCAAGCTTCCCAAGCACTTTTTCGTCAGGCTGAACAGGGCTTCTGCGCGCAAACAAACGCAACAATTCAATATTCTCAGCTGATTGCACCTTGACCTCAAAATCAACCGCTGTACCACCTTTGTGCTCTTCAAGCACCTCCTTCACCCTCTTCAGCTTCTCCAGGTCCGAAGGATCATCAGCATCCACTTTCAGGATGACTTTATCGATACAGGTTTCACGAACCTGCTTGATCGGCACCACCTCCCTGACAAGAAGTTTCAGCATACCGCCGCCGACTTCAGCCTCGACGGTCATCATCAGAACTTCCTCAGGCTTCAGAAGATGACGGTACTGCTCATACACACTTGAAAAAACCGTAAAATCAGCCTTCCCGGTAAAATCCTCGATACTGCCAAAAAGCATCTGCTTTCCTTTTCGATCCTGATGGTGCCGTATTGAAACGACAACACCGATCACTTTATACTGTCTTGCCTGCTGAACATGTCTCGACTTCAGCTGAAGATTCGCAAACGCCTCCCAGTCACGTCGATAGGGTTCAAGGGGATGATGGCTCAGGTAGAATCCCACAAGTTTCTTTTCCGCCTGAAGTTTTTCACTTTCCGTCATAGGTTGAGCGGCGTCCAGCTCGGGATAGAGAGAGTCCTGAAGAGCCTCGTTGGATTCGTCGCTAAAAAAGCCGCACTGTCCGAGAGTGACCGATTTATTCTGAATCTGACCGAACTTTGTCGCTTTATCGACATTGGCGAGGAGTTTGGCCCTGTCGGGGTCAAGCTCATCCATAGCTCCCGCCAGAATCAGGCATTCAAGGGCTTTCCTGTTCATCACCCGCTGATCAACAGATGCTGTCAAATCAAAAAGATTTATAAAATCCTTCTTGCGCAAAATCCTTGCAGAAACGACCGCCCGCGCGGCATTGCCTACCTGCTTGATCGCGTTCAACCCGACTCTGATCGCTGATTTCCCCTCCTGCTCCTCAATGGTAAAAAGCGCATCGGATGTATTTACTGATGGAGGAAGCACCGGGATGTTGAAACTTTTCGCTTCGTCGGTCAGATGCTTCATTCTGGCAGTGTCACCGATTTCGCTGTTAAGAATCGCCGTCATGAATTCAGGCGGATAGTGCGCCTTGAGGTAGCCTGTCCAGTAGGCAAGCACGCCATAGGCTGCCGAGTGACTCTTGTTGAAGCCGTATCCTGCAAATTCCGACATGAGATCGAAAATCCTGTTGGCCAGCTTGTCATGAACTCCCTGATCGACAGCACCCTCGACAAAATCAGCCTTGAACTTCTGCATGATTTCAGGCTTCTTTTTTCCCATAGCCTTACGAAGGTTATCGGCCTTTGCAAGAGAAAAACCACCCATAATCTGTGAAATCTGCATCACCTGTTCCTGATAGACGATCACCCCGTAGGTCTCCTTGAGTATTTCCTCAAGCATGGGGTGCATATAATCGATAGGCTCCCGATTATGCTTCCTGTCCACAAAAAGGTCAACCGCATTTCGTTTATCATCGACTCTCGCATTGAGCGCGCCGGGCCTGTAGAGGGCACTCATCGCAATGATATCCCCAATCTGGGTCGGCTGCAGTTTTGTCATATAGTTCTGCATTCCCTGCGACTCGAACTGGAAAATACCGGCCATCTTGCCTTCCTGAAAAATCCTGAACGTCTTTTTATCATCCATGGGAACCTTCTCCAGGTCAATGACAACGTCATGCCTTTTACTGATGAGATGCAGCGTCTCATCAATAACCGCAAGCGTTTCAAGGCCCAGATAATCAATCTTGAGCAGACCGGCATCCTCAATCCAGTTTTTATCGAATTGCGTCACGATCTGCTTGTCGTCTCCGCTTGCTTTGGCCGCTCCGCGTTCAAGTTCTGCGACCTCCATCTCATCAGCAAATTTACGTTCCTCCGTCTCAATCTTGTTTGAGACGTACAGAGGCACCTCTTCATCAAGTCGTCCGTCGGTTATGACAACTGCGCCCGCATGCATTGAGACATTTCTTGCTCTCCCTTCAATGGCAAGCGCATACTCTATCAGACGTTGATTCTGTGATGAGCTGTTGACCAGATCCCTGAGTTCCCTGACCTCTTCAAGCGCCTTACCCAGGGTGATCCCCGGCTTTCCGGGAACAAGCTTTGCGAGACGATCCACAACCGCAAGGGGGACTTCAAGCACACGGCCGACATCGCGAATAGCCGCTCTGGCCCCAAGAGTGCCGATAGCGATAACTTTCGCCACACTCTCTTCACCATATGTTTCCACGGTGTATTCAAGAACCTTCTGTTTTCCGACCGGAGTAAAATCAATATCGATATCCGGCATTGAAGCTCTCTCGGGATTGAGAAATCGTTCAAAAAGGAGCTTGTAGCGTAAGGGGTCAATGCTGGTTATTCCGGTGAGATATGCCACAATGCTTCCCGCGGCGGAGCCCCGGCCTGGACCGACAGAATACCCGAGACGCCTTGAAGCGTCAATCAGATCACTGACAATAAGAAAATAGGAACTGAAGCCCATGCTTATGATAACCCCAAGCTCCTTTTCTATGCGCTCCTCGATTTTTTCCCATGACAATCCCTGCGAATCATGATCCGCATATTTCTTTTTTGCTCCTTCATAGGTAAGGTGTCTGAGGTAGTCCGACTCGTTCTTAAATGCCTCGGGCAAGGGAAAATGAGGCAGTTTCGGTTTCTGCGTCGTGAACCGGTAGGTACACCTCTCAGCTATGGAAACTGTATTGGAAAGTTCTCCGTATGCGTTATCAAAGAGAGTGGACATCTCTTCGGGAGACTTGAAATAATTTTCATTGTTCGGCAGACACCGCAACTGCCTGCTGGAGAGCTTCTCCTTGGTTCGTATCGCAACCATCGCCCGGTAACGGTCGGCATCTTTTCTTTCAAGGTAATGCACATTGTTTGTTGCCACCACTCCTGTTGCGAGCTCTTTGGCCAGACGTATGGTATCCGAATTCAGCTTTTCATCGAACGGTGTGTGATGGCGCTGAAGTTCAAGAAAAAAATCCTCACCGTAAATATCCCTGTAGAATGAGGTAAATGAAGATGCCTCAGCGTAATTGTCCGCCAGGAGCGCCCTTCCGATCCGTCCTGACTCATAGGCGGAAAGACATATCAGCCCCTCCCGGTGTTCTTTCAGCCAGCTGCTGTCAACGTGTGGAATTCCGTTGACAAACCCTTCACGCGCTCCCCTGGAAAGCAACAGGCAGAGACTGCGATAACCTTCCTCGTTTTTTACCAGCAGTATCAGCGAGGGGGGAAAGGATGACTTGCTGTCGTGATAGGCATCCTGCTCAAGCAGATAGATCTCGCTCCCGATAATCAGTTTGATTCCAGCTTCTTGTGCGAGACCAAAGAGCTCAGGCATGTTGAAGGTTGCCGAAAAATCCGTAATGGCTACCGCATTCATCGCATTTTTCCTGCAGGCGGCAAAAAGCTCCTGAGGAAAAATCGGGCTGTTTTGCATGGAAAAATGCGTATGAGTATGAAGATGCACAAAATCCATGTCCGTGATCAGTTTAGCGGGTGTGTCAGGCCAGTCTGAAAGAAGGGCTCTTCTGCTTATCGATGCCACAGGCGCCTCTTCAGCGTCCGGGCAGTTCAGTATAACATTTTCGATCCATTTATCAACCCGCTGAAACCATCCTTCCCGGCAGTACTGATGTTGCTTTCATGAGATGATTCTTATGAAGTCTGGAATAGATCCTTTCATACCCGTCAACCATCCGGGCATGAGTGAAACGTCGTTCAAACTCTTTTCTGCACGCATGCCTGCTTATTTTCCCTGTGTCGTGAACAGCATTGGTAAAATCATCAACCGATTCACAGATAAAACCTGTTTTACCGTGGCTGATGATTTCAGGAGAAGAACCGCAAGGACGAACGATTACCGGGGTGCCGCAGCCAAGCGCTTCGATCATAACCAGCCCGAAAGGTTCCGGCCAGTCTATCGTATTAAGCAGCGCGCGCGCGTTTTTCAGCAACACTATCTTTTCCTTTTCCCCGACCTCACCCACATACTCGATCAGGGAATCGTCAAGCATGGGCTCGATGCGCTGCGTGAAATATTCCCGATCTGCGGGATCGATTTTCGCCGCGATTTTCAGCCTGACGCCGCAGGATTTGGCCAGTATAATGGCCTGATCGGGCGCTTTTTCAGGAGATAAACGCCCAAGATACAGGAAATAATCCAATGGAGTGTCGTTAAATTCGAAACATTCCGGCGGATAGCCATGATAGACCGTCCCCGCCCAATTGATTTCCGGAACAGGGCGACGCTGGGCATCACTTATGGAAACATAATTGAGATGGCCGTAGACCCGAAGCATTTTGACAACGTCAGGAGTGTCAAGACGGCCATGCAAGGTCATCAACGTAGGCGTACCTTGCTCTGAGACAAAAGGAAACGTCAGAAAGTCTATATGAGAGTGAATGATATCGAACTCGCCTTTCATCTCACGGTATACCTTTGAGAGCTCGAGCATGGAAGCATAAACAATCGAACCCAGTTTACCTTCGAGACGCAGAGCCCGTTCCACTATGGGACAGAGTGTAGCAGAGGTCTCGGAATCACCCGATGCAAAAAGAGTAACATCGTGCCCCCTTCTGACCAGTTCCTCGGTCAGGCAGTACACAACTCTTTCAGTACCACCATACCGCACCGGGGGGACTCTTTCAATAAGCGGCGCAATCTGCGCTATGCGAAGGCGTTTCATCACAATCTCCTTTTAAACATGTTATCGGCTCATAGCTGAACATATACTTCTCATTTGTGGTAATAGTAAAGCACTCTCCCCAGAATGTACACGGAATTTGCATCTGCCTGTCCGACCCGATAAAAATCCCGACACTGTCGTGGCGTATTTCAAGCCTGACAAAACGATCGCGCCATCGGACACTGAATGCAAGTCGATGCCATCTTTTCGGAAGCCAGGGCTTGAGTACGATCCGGTCCGACTTCAGCGTCAGGCCGCCAAACCCCATAACCAGAGTCTGCCATGCCCCTCCAACGGCTGCCGCGTGAATGCCGAGGTCGGTATTGCCATGCAGGTTTTCCAGATCCATCTGAAGCGTTTTCATGAAATAGTGATAGGCATGCTGCCGATTGCCTGTAGCCAGACCTACCATGGCGTGCGTACAGTGACTGAGTGATGATTTGTGCAGCGTGCGCTTCTCGTAGAACTGGTAATTGGCTTTGTTGACTTTTTCTCTGAAAGCATGAGGAAAAAGAAGAATCAGCATGACGACATCCGCCTGCTTTATCAGGCGGGTCAGACCGATATTCCGGTAGGTGACTCCCGGGGGCAGTACAGGCCGCCCCTTGCGGTCATGTTTCGTAATAACATGATCCTTAAGACCAAAATAACCGTCGAACTGCTCGATCAGGTTCGTTTCCGGATGAATCGAGAAGCGCAGTTTCCTGCTGATTTCCTGCCAACGGGTGATCTCATCCGGCAGGAGAGAGAGCTTGCGGGTAAGTGACGCAAACCGCTTGTCGGGCCGTTTGGTGAAATAGGTATAGAGAATCACGGCCAGTTTAAGATGCCAGCGAACGAGATAGTTGGTATATGCATTGTTGTCAACGTGTTCGTGAAACTCATCCGGGCCAATAACCGTTCTGATTTCAAAGGTGTCACCTGAAGCGACAACACGGCTTGCCCAGAAACGGGCTGTCTGAAATATCATTTCAAGAGCATAGCCGAGTAAAAACTCCTCATCGCCGGTAACCCTGCAGTAGCGCTCTATCGCATAGATGACATCGGAAACAATGTGATCCTCTTCCGTGCCTGTATAGATCAAACGTATGGTTTTCGCCAGTTTAGAAGCAAACCTCGGCGTGACATCCTCTCCGGTGGTCGCTGTCTCCCAGCCGTATTTCGCTCCCGTATAACCGTTACGCTCCGCGTTTTTCAAGGCCCCCGGCAGTGTCGCGTACCGATACATAAGCATATTTTTCGCTATGTCCGGGAAGTTGTAGAGGTAGAACGGGAAAAGAAAAATCTCTGTATCCCAGAACACATGGCCGAGATATCCCTCCGAACTGAGAAACTTGGCACCGATACTTCCTGTCAACCTCGGCCCGTTTATCAACAGCTGATAGATATTGTAACGAACCGCCTTCTGTGCAATATGATCACCGTCAATACGTATATCGGCCCGCTGCCAACTTTTTTCCCACAGCGCGACATGCTCCTTGATTTCTCTGAAAGCGCCGTTGCGGATAAATGATTTCAAACCGCATATGGTTCTTTTGAACATCCCCTCCGAAGGTATCTCTCTGCTCGTATAAACCACCGCGTACTTCTCAAAATCATAAGAAATCCCTTTTTGGGCATGGAGCGTCATCTCGCTGGTAAATTTCTCCCCGTAGATTCTCGGTTCCCATCTGACCGATGCTCTGTCATGGTTAACGATCCGCCATGATGCCGCATTGGCAATACGTATCCCGCGCTCCCTGGTTTTCATTTCAAGATACATCAGGTCACGTCCGCGCTCGATTCGCTCAAGATGCAGGTGTTTGAGCTTTTCATCGTGGAAAAACCCGCGATTGAGCACGTCACCGTTCAGGCCACTCAACACACGAATCTCTCCCGAGAAATTTTCAGGAACTATCCGTACCCTCATAAACCCCCAATGAACCTTGTGCAGAAAAACAAGCTTTGAGGTAGAAAGCGTCACTATCTTTCCGGCAGGCAGCCTGAATCTTGTTTTACGATGGAGAATCCCTTTTCGCATATCCAGCATCTGCTCGTGACCAAGCACCCTGCAGTCAGGCAGCGAAACCTTGTATCCGTCAATCCACAACGAAACATCCGTCCATACAGGACATTTCACCAACTCCTCGACATCGGCTTCCGACCTGTCATAGATCCCGTTGATATACATCCCCCTGTAACTGCCGGGCGGCAGCTCTTCCAGACTACCCCTGATATTGAGATAGCCGTTACCGATTGTCATTACCGTCTCATTGATCTGCAACCATTTCGGACTATTCCGGTAGCCCCCTCTTCTCAGAAGCCATTGCTTTGGCGAAAGATCAAGCAAAAAAACGGGATCTTCAGTAAAGCGGTCACTCTCCTCATCGTATCTTTTCGTCATCCCACGTTCTCCAGTACTATCATCGAAAAAAAACTACTGGCACATACTTTACTTCTTTGGGGGTGTCGTATTCACCGATCTAACGGTTTTCTCAGGCAGGGTAACAGTTATCTTGTCACTATCATAATAACTATAACAATAGTCAGGCCCGTAATCGTTCCTCTCCTGTCAGGCCTCATCGTGTATCGATCTGCAAAGCGAGAAAAGAGTTCAAGATGTGTTCATGTATTTTTTTCTTATAATTACTATCACGAAAAAGTAACTCGCTTTACAATATTAACATCCGTCCCTACCTTGAAACAGATCACCTATAACAATTGTCCAGTCTGCGGCTATCCCCTGTCTGCAGAAAACGCAGTCTGTCCCCGCTGCGGTAATGACATTCTCGAAGATATCTCCTCGCTTGATGAACAAACTCAGGAAAAGCACATAAGGATCATTGACGAGAAAAAAGCCGCATGGTACACCCGATGTGTGGCCGACAAGCTGAATTGCTGTGAAATGCAGCCGCCGAGTGACGAACAAGCAGATAGTTCCTGTCATGTTTCCATGGAAAAAGGTGGCAAGCTGGTTGATTCACCTGTTTTTTCACTTCCGCGCAAACAACTGCTTGAAGATCGCTCGAAAAGGAGTGAGTGGTGGAACTCACTGAATGCTGACTGGAAAGAAGTTGTTAAAAACACCATTAAGTCATCCAGCGACCCTTCAGACCAGGAGTTGCTGGATTTCTTCAACGTCAAACACCTGAGATGTGATAACCGCAGAATTCACAGCCTTGCCCCTGTCAGGGTGCTCGAAAAACTGCAGCAACTGCGGTGTGACGAATCTCCCATTGAAAACCTTGAACCGCTCAGGGAAATCACATCACTGCAAAGGCTCTACGCCTTCGACTGTGACTTCTCCTCTCTGGAACCCCTGAGGGGCTTGCTGAGTCTGAAGCTGCTCTGGATATCGAGCACTGAAGTCAGTGACCTTGATCCGGTAGAGCATATGATCAATCTTGAAGAACTCTATTGTTCTGAAACACCTGTCAGCGACCTTTCCCCTCTCTCAGAATTGAGCAAGCTTGAAAAAATAAGCTGCTACAAAACCGATATTTCATCACTCAAACCACTTGAAAAACTTGAAAATCTCATAGAGCTTGGCTTCAACAGTACCCTTATTGACGACCTCTCTCCTTTAGCCGACCTTGAAAATCTCGAATATCTGCGTTTCAGTCGCACCGATATCAGTTCTCTTGAACCGCTTTCATCGCTGATAAACCTGAGGGAAGTGAGCTTTAATGAAACCTCCGTTGCGTCACTCGATCCGCTTGCCGGATTGCCTGAACTTGAAGAGATCTCCTTCGCGAACACAAACGTCACCACGATAGCGCCGCTGATGCACCTCACCTACCTTGAAAAGATAGAGCTGACAGCAGGCCAGATAAGGAATGAAGAACTTGAACAGTTCCTTGAGCTTCACCCTGATTGCGAAATTATTCTCAAAAAATGACGGGCGCCCCCAGTAATTCCCGCACCAGACCTCCATTCAGTCATTCCCGTGCTTGACACGGGAATCCAATCTTTATGACAATACTTCTCATGGATGCCGCATCAAGTACGGCATGACTCCGGAGGGGCATGCACGCTTGATTTTCAGAGAACCTGCAAGCCCCCATTCGTCACATCATACTTGCTCCCATTCAGTCATTCCCGTGCTTGACACGGGAATCCAATCTTTATGACAATACTTCTCATGGATGCCGCATCACCCCGTGAAATAGATGTTTTGATTTCACAGGGCGGCATGACGCGAAAAAGGCAGGGTCACACAGTGCCCTGCCTTTTTGCTTACAGGAAGACGGAAAGAAGAATGCCCGCAGCGACTGCGGAACCGATAACGCCTGCCACGTTGGGCCCCATAGCGTGCATCAGCAGAAAGTTATGCGGATCAGACTCAAGCCCTACCTTGTTTGAAACCCTTGCAGCCATAGGCACAGCAGAAACTCCGGCTGAACCGATAAGAGGATTGATCTTGTTTTTCATGAACAGGTTCATGAATTTCGCCATAAGCACACCCGCGCTTGTGCCGAATGAAAAAGCAATGAGGCCAAGCACGATAATCCCAAGCGTTTCAAGGTTCAGAAATTTGTCTGCTGAAAGCTTGCTCCCGACTCCGAGGCCGAGAAAAATCGTAACGATATTGATCAGTGCGTTCTGGGTTGTGTCGCTCAGACGATCGACAACGCCGCACTCCTTCATAAGGTTGCCGAACATGAGAAAACCGATCAGCGGTGCAGCGGAAGGGAGCAGCAAAGCACTGATAAATATGACGATAACCGGAAAAAGAATTTTTTCACTCTTCGACACATATCGAAGCTGTGTCATCTTGATTGCTCGTTCTGAGCCAGTGGTAAACAGCCTCATGATCGGCGGCTGAATGATCGGCACGAGCGCCATATAGGAATACGCAGCGACTGCTATACTGCCGAGAAGATGGGGACTGAGCCGCGATGCCAGAAAAATAGAGGTCGGCCCGTCAGCACCCCCTATGATACCTATGGATGCTGCATCTTTCATGGTGAACTCGATACCGGGGACATACTGTGTAAGCAATAGCGCGCCGATAAGCGTAGAAAAAATCCCGAACTGTGCGGCAGCACCGAGAAGCGCTGTTTTAGGATTGGCGATCAGCGGACCGAAATCGGTCATAGCGCCAACACCCATAAAAATAATCAGCGGGAAAACACCGGTTTCGATCCCGACATCATAAACATATCGCAGAATGCCGCCCTCATCGTTGATATAGGCCAGAGGTATATTGGAAAGAATGGCGCCCATACCGATAGGAATAAGAAGAAGAGGCTCGAATCCTTTCGTGATTCCGAGAAAGATCAGCAGCGCGCCTACACTGATCATCAGCAGTCGTCCAATACCCTCAGTCCAGTTCAGGCGATTATCAGCAATAAATGCATAGATACCGGTACTTTCGGCAAGGTTACCGAAAACTTTCCTGATTGAAAGCCCTTCCACTCCGCCTTTCAATTCCTGAGAACTGGCAAGCAGCGGTTTATTTTCCAGGGTAAGCAGCACTGTGCCTGCAGGAACATGGGTATATTTCGAATACAGTTCAGGATGGATAGAGGTAATAGTACCACTGATGCCTGAAACTACCGATATCTTGTTGTGGTTTTCATCAGCAAACAACCCGAGAAAATCACCTGGACGAACTTCATCTCCAACACGTAAAAACCGACTGTTTTTGACAGGAAGCTTGACAAGTTCGAGGTCTTCAGGAACCTGAAGTGATACAACGTTTCCATCCTCCCTGAAAAATGCTTCGGCATTTGCCGTCGTGGTAAGACACAGCATGGAGAGAAGCACAAAAATGATTGTACGCATAAAAAGTTGCTGGTATACTGTTATTCAAAACTCCACTCTCTTCTCTACGACACAGCGTATGCTGTGCAGAAAGAGATCCATCAGCAGTATCACGGCAGCCAGCACAGGCGCCGTAATCCTGCCGAGCCTTCATTTATGAATATCAGGCTATGAACATGAGCGCGTCACCCGTTGCGACAGTATCGCCGGGAGAAACCTCAATGGATATCACCTTGCCTGACTGGGTGGCCTTTACAGGAGATTCCATCTTCATGGCCTCTATGATAAGAACATCATCACCTTCATTAACACTGTCCCCGACTTCAACCTCAATGGCGACAACACTGCCAGGCATAGCCGCTTCGACAGCAACCCCCTGACCAACCGGCTCTGAAGAGGCAGGCGCTGATGAAACCGCGGCAGGCGACACACTCTGTACAGCACCGGTACCTTCAGCAACGGTCACGTTATAGGATTTTCCGTCTACTGTTATGGTGTAATGACCCGGAGTAGACGAAGATTTAGAGGCAGGGGTGGCTTGCGCAGCTGCTTTAGGAGCCGATTTTGCAGCTGTCTCCGCCTCAACATCATCCTTATATCTGATCCCTAGCTGACCATCTCCTTTCAGGAAGGCAATTCCCTTGTCTCCGCAGGTGGCGGCGATAAAGATATTTTCATCGGTTACCGAAAGACCTTCTTTTTCGAGAAGACCCCTGTTGTACGCAATGCCAAGTTCGGGATTTCTGTCATTGATATCATGCACGTCTTCCGTTGTCGGCTCCATACCAAGCTGTTCGGATGCCAGTTTTACAATTTCCTGGTCCGGTTCTGCAGGAGTATGCCCGAAATAGCCGAGCACCATCTTGCCGTAACTATCCGTTATTTTCTTCCATTTCCCCTGAACGGTATTTGCAAAAGCCTGCTGGAAGTAGAACTGGGAAACGGGTGTAACGGAGGAACCGAACCCACCCTTTGCCACAACCTCGCGCATGTTTTTGATCACCTCGGGGAACAGATGCAATGAGTTATTGTCGCGCATCATCTGTGTATTGGCGGTCAGTGCTCCTCCCGGCATAGGCGAGAACGGAATAACGGGGTTGACCTCCTTGGCCTCCGGGGGCATGTAATATTTCTCCATATGATCAATGAACATTGCCTCGACCTCGAGGATTTTCTCATGATCGATATCAAGAGTGTACTCCGTACCCCGCAACCGATGCCACATGGTCAGTATATCCACCTCTGCAGTGCCGCCGCTGACCGGAGCCATGGAAAGATCGATAATGTCTGCACCAGCCTCGATAGCGGCAAAGTTGCAGGCAACGCCCATTCCGGCCGTATCATGGGTATGGAACTGAATCAGCGTTCCTTCGGGCAGCATTTTCCTGGCCCCTTTAATCGATTCATAGACAATAGCGGGAGTTGTCGTTCCCGATGCGTCCTTGAATGCGACACTGTCAAAAGGAATCTCTGCGTCGATGATCTCTTTGAGCTTGTCGAGATAGAACTGCGGTGTATGACAGTATTTCTCATTCAGACCGGGAGGAAGCCCCATCAGGGCAATGACCACCTGATGTTTCACTCCGGCATTGTGGATACACTGACCTGAATAGGCAAGGTTGCGAACATCCATCAACGCGTCGAAGTTACGGATGGTTGTAATGCCATGCTTTTTAAACATCCTGGCATGCAGATCGATGATATCTCTCGACTGAGAAACAAGTCCTACGACATTTGCGCCCCGGGAAAGAGTCTGCAGATTGATATCCGGGCCGACGACCTTCCGGGCGGCGTCCATCATCGCAAACGCATCCTCCTGGCAGTAAAAATACAAGCTTTGGAAACGGGCTCCTCCACCGATTTCAAAGTTATCAGTACCCGCGTCAACAGCTGCCTCAAGCACAGGCAGAAAATCATCGGTCTTTACCCTCGCCCCGTAACAGGACTGAAACCCGTCACGAAAGGACACATCCATAAACCTGATCTTTTTCATGAGCCTTTATTTCGTGATTCGAAATTATGTTATTGGTTATTGTTGAAAATACGCACCGTACCAGCCTTGCTTCATCGGCTTCTGTGAGCGTGAACCGCCGCTGATATCACTGCTGTAAGTCTCCCGAGATCCTCACCCGGGGATGCTGCCACCTGACGCTTTGTCTGCTTTTCATTCTTTTTCTTTCTTTTCGCCTCTTCAGCCTCCAGCAACATTTTTTCTTCCCGCAATGCATGGTCTTTGAGCAGCCATGAAAGACCTGTTATCACAACAATCAAAAGGAGCAGAAACAGAAAAACCACCACCATCCCCACAACCATCAGAATTAAGCCATCTGTAATCATAAAGAGTAAGCTTGAAGTTTCAGGAAAAATCTTTCAGTCGTTACTTAGCTGTAATCTTTTACCGCCTTATCGGCAGAATCCTGTTTGACCAGCAGCACGGGAACATCCACAGTGTGAAACACCGCTTCGGCAACACTGCCCATCATAATACGAGTCAGGCCGGTTCTTCCATGTGATCCCATAATAAGCAGATCTGCACCCCATACCCGGGAATGCTCGATGATAGCTTCGCAGGCATCCCCTCTCATTATCAGAATATCCGCTGAAAGCCCCTTTTTCTTTTCTTCCATAAGCAGCACCCTGAACTCTTCGGAAACGACATCCCTATGTACCCCTTTTTTTGAGATACCATAACTGTATGCGGTTTTCTCGGCGATATTTTCCGGCTGCATGATATGAAGGAAACGAACATGAGCGTTCACTTTTCTTCCAAGTTCTATAGCATAGCGGACAGCTTTATCTGATATTTTCGAGTAGTCAGTAGGACAAAGAATTTTGGACAACTGTATCATGCAAGCTAAATCTTTTTATTATTAAGAGATTACTCTACCGGATTGTTATTTCCTTTGTACGCTGTCAAGAAAGTCACCTCAGATCGCAAAACATTATTTTATCAGGCCTTTAATTTACAAATATTTTTTTCATTAAACCAGTTCAACACGCTTTCTGTAGTATAGATACTAAAGGGATCTGCACTGTTTATGCAAGAAGATGATACGAACACTATGGTCAATCTGGCCCAAAAGCTGCGACAACCTTCCGCCTATCCTCATCCCGTTGAGAAAATAGAGGTTGTTGAAACACATATTTCTCTTGTTTTTTTAACCGGTACTTATGCCTACAAGATAAAAAAGGCGGTTAACCTCGGGTTCCTTGATTTTTCTTCTCTCGAAAACAGGGAGCACTTCTGCAGGGAGGAACTTCGCCTCAACCGCAGGCTCTGCAAAGAACTCTATCTTGACGTTCTGCCTGTCACGATTCAGGGTGAAAGCGTCATGATCGGCGGAAAGGGAAGCATCATTGATTTCGTGGTAAAGATGCTGCAGTTTGATCGGACCAAGGAAGTCGATACGCTGCTTGCGTCAAACAGAATCACCGGAGATCATATAGACCGGATAAGCCGGATCGTTTCCGCGTTCCATGAATCTGCTCCCGCCGCAGGCCCTGACAGCGCTTACGGCAGGGCGGAGATCCTCATCAAGCCGATTCGCGACAACTTCACCGAAGCTGAACGGCTGAAGAGCCAACTGCAGGAAAAGGTGTTGCTCAAAAGACTGAAACAGTGGACAGAAAACGAATACAGCCGTCTGATGCCACTGTTCGCCGAAAGAAAAGCCAACGGAGCTGTCAGGGAGTGCCACGGCGACATGCATACAGGAAATATGGTGCTCTGGAAGAAAAACGTCATGATTTTCGACTGCATTGAATTCAACCCTCTGCTGAGTACTATCGATGTCATGAGTGAAATTGCCTTTCTGATCATGGATCTGGAGCACAGCGGTCATCCGGAATATGCGTGGAGGTTTCTCAACAACTACCTGTCGCTGACCGGAGACTATGAAGGACTCCCTCTTCTCAGATTCTACAAGACCTACAGGGCGATGGTGCGCGCAAAAGTAACCGCCATACGCCATCTTCAGGAGGAAAATCGGGAGGAAAAAGAAAAAACGCTTGCGGAACACTATTCCTACATTTCTACAGCTCTCACCTGTTCGTCACCTGCACATCCCGGACTTATCCTTACCTGCGGTGTTTCCGGAAGCGGAAAAACATCTGTCGCACGGGAAATAGCCTCACACATTCCAACCATCCATATCCGATCGGATATCGAAAGAAAAAGACTTTTCGGCTTGAAGCAGTTCGACCGAAGCGGCAGGGATCTGGGCAGGGAAATGTATTCTGAAAAAAGCTCAAGCAGAACCTACACAAGGCTCTTCGAGATAGCATCGACCTGCCTGATGAATGGCTATACGGTTATTGTCGATGCGACGTTTCTGCGTCGTGAAGAGAGGGAACGGTTTATGGCCCTCAGCAGGAAAGCTCAATGCCCTGTAATCATACTCAATTGCACAGCCCCGGTGAAACTGCTTGAAAAGCGCGTCACGACAAGAAATCAATCGGGTGGCGACGCCTCTGAAGCCGATCGATCGGTGCTCATGGAGCAACTCCGGAATCTCAGATCTTTTTCAACTGAAGAACAGCGCGTCACGATAACCATCGATACATCGACTTCAGCATCGACAGCGTCAGGCATTACCGAGACAATCTCAAGGATACAGCAAGGTTCCCCCTAACTCTCCACGCCGAATACCACCCTGACGACCATACCGGCAAGAAAACTCAGAAAGGCCACACCGAGACAGAGAAAGACCATCTCAAAAAAGCGGTTCCTGAACGGCACATCTTTTGCGACAGAAACATAGAAATTAAATATCGCGATAATGAGGATAGCGGCGCCAAAAGCCGTCCCAAGCGCCACATAGAGTGAAGAGAGTACCAGATACGGGGTTATAAGAACAACGACAGTAAACAGATACGCTATACCGGTATAGAGTGCCGCCTTGACCGGATTTTTTGTCCCTGGTTCGGCTTTGGTGGAAAGATACTCGGAGGCCGCCATCGACAGAGCCGCGGCGAAACCTGTTATGATACCTGTCAGGGCGACATAACGGGAATCCTGAAGCGCGAAAGTAAGACCGGCAAGTACCCCCATAAGCTCAACCAGCGCATCGTTCAGGCCCAGCACGATCGAACCGGTATACTTGAGACGATCTTCATCAAGCATACCTATCAAAGCCTGCTCATGCTCCTCTTCATCACTGACAAGTCCCCGAACCTCCCTGAAAGAAGAGGGTAAGCGGGAGTATACCTCACTTGCGTTCTTTTCGGCGTTTTCCATCAGCTTGATACCGAATGTCAGCCCTAAAAGCCTGCTGATCACGGTAAAAAACCAGATTTTCACCTTGCTCGGCTCGACCTCCTGCCGGGTGTAACTCTTCCAGATCGAATAATGACGAAGTTCATCATCGGCTATCTGGGAGAGTATCCTCCTGTTTTTAACCCCGCTGGCACTGGACGCAAGCTGCTTGTAGATGTAGTGCTCTGTCAGCTCGTTTCTTTGAAGAGCCAGGATTCTTCCCGGCTTCATATCACCGATATCTTTCACGTTCAGTTTCCGATAGATGCGTTGATAAAAAACCTTCAGGACTTGGCCTGTCTGGTCGCCGCCTCGATTATGTCGTTCATTCTGGATATGAAATCGGCCCTGCCTTCCAGGCTTCCTTCAAGCAGAAGAGCTCCCTCATAGAGCTGGTTTATGGCGGTCCGAATGAAGGGATCGTTGTCGTTGAGCATACAGAGCCCTGCCAGATTTTTGATGACCGGATGGGAGGGATTCACCTCCAGTATTTTTTTACCTTGCGCATCAGCCTGATTCATCATTTTCAGCATTTTCTCAATCTGAGGATCCATGGTGTCCTTTCCTCCAACCAGAGTGACGGGAGAATTTACCAGTCGATGCGATTCAACGACATCCTCGACCTTATCTGCGAGCGTCTCTTTGAAAATCCTGAGAACAGGCTCGATCATGTTTTCATTCAGCGCGTCTTTTTTCTCATCCTCTCCGGCAGAAAAATCTATATCCGCTTTTTCAATGGACTTCAGAGGCTTTTTGTCATACTCATGAATGGATGGAATGACAAAAACATCCACAGGATCTACAAGCAGAAGCACTTCGATGTCCTGTTTACGGAAATACTCCATATTCGGATTGGAAAGCATCTGCTGACGGTTGTCGCCGGAGAGATAATAGACCTCTTTCTGGCCCTCATTCATACGATCGACATACTCCTTGAGCGTAACATACTCACCATCACCTGTTTTGGTGCTCTCGAAACGCAGCAGCTCGATGAGTTTTTCGCGATTGGTAAAATCAGTATTGAGTCCGATTTTGATAACAGGGCCGAACGCCTTGTAGAACTGTCGGAACTTCTCGGGGTCATCCTGTGCGAGAGATTCAAACCACGCAATGATCTTGCTTGTCAGAATCTGACGGATTTTAGCCATAACGGGGCTGTTCTGAACAACTTCCCTCGATACGTTCAACGACAGATCTTCCGTCTCGACAACCCCTTTGACAAACCGCAGGTACTCGGGGAGAAGATCCTTGCACTCATGCTGGATCATCACCTTTCTTACATAGAGCTGGGGCCCATGATTTTCCAAAGCGCCCTGCTGATAGAGCATATCCATCGGCGCCTCTTTTGGAAGAAAAAGCAATGCCTTGAAGTTTACCACGCCTTCAAGGGAGAGATGAAGATAATCCAGCGGATCCTGGTAGTCGACGGCAATGAATTTGTAGAACTCATTGGCCTCCTCTTTCTTGATCTCGCTTTTCTGCTGCTGCCAGAGAGCGGTGACACTGTTAACCTTCTTGTTATCAAGCTGAATCGGAAAATCCACAAAATTGGAATACTTCCTGATGATGTTCTCAACCCGGTTTTCCCCGGCAAATTCAGCAGCATCCTCCTTTAGCGTAAACGATATCTTCGTACCGCGCTGTTGGCGATCGATCTTCTCAATAGTGTAGGTTCCCTCTCCTGTGGAACGCCACCGGCATCCTTGCGAATCCTCACTTTTTGTCTCGACCGTCACTTCATCGGTCACCATGAACACGGAATAGAATCCAACACCGAACTGACCGATAAGATTGGCGTCAATGCCGGATTTGTCGGCCTGCTGCTCTTTGAGTGCCTGCAGAAACCCAAGTGTTCCCGACTTTGCAACCGTACCGAGATTAGCGACAAGCTCCTCTTCACTCATTCCCGTCCCGTTATCCTCAATTGCAAAAGAACGGGTTTTCTCATCGAGCGTGATAGTGATTTTCAGTTCCTCGACATCTCCTTCGGCAATATTTTCCGTCAGTTGACTGAATCGTACTTTACTCAACGCATCAGAGGCATTGGATATCAGTTCCCGGAGAAAAATCTCAGGATGCGTGTACAGTGAGTGAACTATAAGGTTTAACAGCTGTTTCATCTCAGCCTTGTATTCAAACTCCTGTACGTTCTGTTGTTTGCTATCGCTCATTCTTTACTCTGTTTTTCTGTTTATCCTGTTACATACCCGCCGCATTTACAGCAAGTCAGCACCGCGAGACGGTATAAAAATACTGCCAGAATTTAAAAGAGAGCGGCAAATATACCAAACCCTTACTCATTCATCGCAAACTCTCCGCATATCTGTCCCGCCGGCTCACTCAGGAGTTCCGCATTCTCAGAATCCATTCCGCGAACTCACGAAACGCCCCGCGACCGCCTTCAGCTTTGCAGATGTAGTGAACCAGAGGGCGAACAAAATCCATCGCGTCACCAGGGCATGCGGTAATACCCTTTCGGGCTATCTCCTCAATTATGGAGACATCATTGATATCATCGCCTATGTAAGCGATCTCATGCAGCCCGAGCCTGTTTTCCGATAGAACATCATGAAGTCTGGCCCGCTTGTCCTTGACCCCAAGGTAGAGACATCTGATTTTCAGCTTTTCCGAACGCGCCCTGAGATTTGCGGAGATCTCACCGGTCATGACGCCTGTCGCTATACCTGCCGCTTCGAGCCGTTCAACCCCCATGCCGTCACGGATTGAGTAACGCTTCATCACCTCTCCACGCTCAGAGTAATACACGCCGTTATCCGTCAGTACACCGTCGTTGTCCGACAGAACAAGCCTGATATGTTTAACCCGCCGAACAAGCTCCTCGTGCGATAACTCAATCATGTCCCTTGGCATCACGATCGTTTACAAAAGCTTCAAATGAAAGCAATTAATATATATCATTTTATCAACTAATCCGTCGCCCTCCCTGACAGCCAACAACCTAAGTTGATCGTTTCAATAAATGCTTTATGCTGTCAACTTTATACTATATAATGCGTTATGCTGAATTTTCTTACAGCGAACATCTCACCTGATGGGTTGCGCGACCATAATGCAGAAAAATCGCATTTGTTGAAACCCTATGGGATTGTCGGTCATGCTGCATCTGCTTCGTCACAGGGAACTTGCGGTAGTACACTACAGCGGCGTCCCCTGTGCCTTGCATCTACAGCATGCTCAACAATCGCTCAACTTAGGAACAAGTTATCAACATTTTATTCACAGTTATCAACACTACAGAACACGTCATACCGCAGTAATGACGTCTTGACGGGAACAAAGCGGAAAATACCATTATATGGTAATAAAACAACAAGTTATACACAAAGCAGACATATGCGCTTGCCACCATACTGCTCTGAAAGATTGTACAACTACGTCACGATGCACTGATGTACAAACATCGATCAACACTCTTTGCCGGAAAAAGAAGAAAAAATCGAAAGGATATTCATTCAATGTCCGCAATACCAAAAAGCCAAGGGTTCTGATGAATATCCATGTTATTTTATTTCATTCTCTCCGTTGTTTTCCGGAAAACGTATTCGCGTCACGAGAAGCCGACCGTTAGCATTTATCCTTCATATTTCTATATTCAGGCATAAGCATTCTCTTTCACTTCCAGACTATCCCTCCCGTGTACTTCAACACCAACAATTCCGACATAGAGACCCTGCTCAGAGAGGACGTCCCCTATTTCGATCTGACCAGCTCTCTGCTGGGACTCGACACGATCCATGCCGAAATACTCTTCACCGCCAGAGAGCCCCTCACGGTCTGTGGCAGCGAAGAAGCAGAAAAAATCTTCATGCATCTCGATGTGAAAACAGATATTGCAAAAAAAAGCGGAGAACAGGCAGACGGCGGCGAAACCGTATTGAAAGCATATGGAAATGCCGAAAGGCTGCACATGGGCTGGAAAGTCTCGCAAAACATCCTTGAACATTTCTCCGGAATAGCGACCCGAACGCGCTCCATGGTCGATGGTGCTGCACGTGGAGGAAAAAATGTCGAAGTGTGCGGCACCCGCAAACATCTGCCGGGGATCAAACACCTCTCCCTCAAGGCTCTCTGCTCCGGCGGAGGCTACCCGCATCGTCTCGGTCTCTCAGATTCCGTCCTTGTCTTTTCAAACCACTATGACCTGCTTGGAGGAATAGAGGCCCTCTGCAGAAAAATCCCTTCCATCAAAGCCAGGTGTCCGGAAAAAAAAGTTTCCGTGGAAGTGGAAACCCTCACTGACGCGATCATGGCCACTGATGCAGGATCGGATATCATACAGCTTGACAAGCTTTCACCTGAATCAGTGGGAAACATCGCAGAACAGGTAAAAAGCAGAAACCGGAAGATCATCGTTGCGGCTGCAGGTGGAATACATGCCGGAAATGCCGAAGCATATGCAGCTGCCGGGGCTGATGTTCTTGTCAGCTCATGGATGTATTTCGGAAAACCGGTGGATTACAAGGTGACAGTACGACAATCACCATAAAAAAACCTGCCTTGCAGAGAACAAGGCAGATTGAACGGAGAAAAACAGCAATTACTACATCATCTTAAACACACATTCCCTCTATTTGGTTCTAACGAACCGATAATTTTCAGAATATCCTCCTTTGCAAACACCGTTCCTGCTGAATTCTCAAGTGTTTTTTCAAGACGGCAATTCTGAAGAATAAACGGGACTCGAATTAACCGGGCAATCTCATAGATATCATTCTCGTCATGGTATGGCCTGAGCAGAGTTGTCCGAACTTCACAGGGAATCCCTGCCCGATGGAGCAGATCGAGAGAACCGCGAATACGATCGAGCATGGATTCGGTACAGTGACCTCCGCAGATGCTGACGTATTGCCGATAAACCAGAGGCGCTTTGATGTCCAGAGCCACATAGTCAACAAGCTCATCATCAATCAGACCCTCGAGCATCGCAGGATTGGTACCGTTGGTATCGATCTTCACGTCAAGCTCAAGAGTTTTTATTCTCCTGATGAATTCCGGCAGCACAGCGTGCATCGTCGGCTCCCCGCCAGTGATGACAACCGCGTCAAGAAGAGCCCTGTTCAAAGCAAGCCAGGCAAACAGCTCTTCATTGACAAGCGGCACGGTTTCAGCAAGCCTTTCAGAAACAACCAGCTCTGGATTATGACAGTACACGCAGCGAAAATTACAGCCCATGGTATAGATAACGGCTGAAATCCTCCCCGGATAATCAATCAGGCTCTGCTTGAGAAATCCTCCCACAGGAAGCCGGGAAAACACTTCGCCGGCTCCTGACCCTGTTTTTGCCTCTGTTGTCAGACAGTGTACACCGCTCATGCCAACGGCGCGACATTGCTGATCAGCGTCTCATCATCAGCTACCCGATCCTCGCTTCCCTGCCGGTTAAAAAGTTTGCGGTCGTTGAACTCGGACTGTTTGCCCGCGTTCCACTGCTCGACTGGCCTGAGGTAACCCACAATACGTGAAAAAACCAGGCAGTTGCTCTTTCCCCCCTCCTCCCTGCAAACCGGACATTCCCTGTGCTCACCGGCAAGATACCCGTGTGAAGGGCAGATACTGAAGGTCGGCGAAAGGGTGACATAGGGCAACCGGAAGTTAGCGGTGATTTTTCTGACCAGCTGACGAGCGGAAACTGCCGGCAGATTCTCTTCACCGAGAAAAGCATGAAAAACGGTCCCTCCCGTGTAGCGTATCTGCATCTCGTCCTGCAGTCGGAGTGCTTCGAAAAGGTCATCGGTATAGTTGACTGGCAGCTGCGATGAATTTGTATAGTAGGGTTCCGCACCGCTCCTGCTCGCCCGGTCGTTGGCGACAATAATATCGGGATACTTTGCCCTGTTCATCCTTGCAAGCCGATAGGAAGTCCCCTCTGCAGGTGTTGCCTCAAGATTGTAAATATGCCCCGTCTCCTCCTGAAACGCGACCAGGCGATCACGCATGAAATCCAGCACCTTAAGACTGAACTGACGTCCTTGTGCGTCGCCAATGGAACACCCCATAAAGTTGAGACAGCACTCATTCATCCCAAGCAGCCCTACGGTAGAGAAATGATTCGCCCAGTACTTGCCGTTTTTCCGATAGAGATTGCGAAGATAATAGGAAGAGTAGGGATAGAGGTTCTGTTCAGTAAGACGTTCGATCACCTTTCTCTTGACCTCAAGGCTGCTTTTCGCCACCTCCATGACTCTCGACAGGCGCTGAAAAAACTCCTCTTCAGAGTCGGCAAGATACCCGAGTTCCGGCAAATTGACCGTTACCACGCCGATAGAGCCGGTAAGCGGATCTGAACCGAAAAGCCCCCCTCCCCTGCTCTGCAGTTCACGCTTGTCGAGGCGGAGACGACAGCACATGCTGCGTACATCATCGGGATTCATATCCGAATTCACAAAATTCGAGAAGTACGGTATGCCGTACTTTGCCGTCATCTCCCATATGCCGCTGTATACCGGGTTCTCCCAGTCAAAATCCGGAGTGATGTTGTAGGTCGGAATCGGAAAAGAAAAAACGGAACCGTTGGCATCACCCTCGAGCATCACCTCGGCAAACGCACGATTGAACATATCCATCTCATCCTGAAAATCGCCATACAGAGCATCCTGCGGCTCTCCTCCGATAATGACCTGCCGTGACCGCATTGGAGCCGGAATCAGAAGATCGAGCGTCACATTGGTAAAAGGCGTCTGAAAACCGACTCTCGTCGGCACATTCATATTGAAGAAAAATTCCTGCAGGCACTGTTTTACTTCTGCGTACTCCAGCTTGTCGTAGCGTATAAAAGGAGCGAGCCACGTATCAAAACCGGAAAAAGCCTGCGCGCCGGCTGCCTCACCCTGCATGGTATAAAAGAAATTAACAATCTGCCCGAGCGCGCTTCGCAGGTGTTTTGCCGGCGCGCTGGTTGACTGCTGTTGTACACCTCGAAAGCCGCTCGTCAAAAGATCTTCAAGATCCCACCCGACACAGTAGACGCTTAACGAACCAAGATCATGAATATGTATCCTTCCTTGCTTGTGCGCTTCGGCAATCTCGTCAGGATACAGTTCATTAAGCCAGTACTGCGAACTGACAATGCTTGATATATGATGGTTCAGTCCCTGAAGTGAATAGCTCAGGTTGGCATTTTCCTTTACCCGCCAGTCCTTGAGATGCAGGTAATCGTCAACCAGATCGATATTGGCAAAAATCTCTTTTGCCTCGCGCATGTTGCCATGCTGAAAACGGTAGATTATATAGGCCTTTGCCGCGTCGAAAGCGCGGTTCTCAAACAGAACCTTTTCAACAACATCCTGGATTTCCTCCACTGAAGGAGGCTCTTTTGCGCGCTTTGCCTCAAGAGAGGCGACAACCTGAGCGCTCAGTTCAGCCGCATACTGCCGGTCGGGATTCCCGGTTGCCCGAAGCGCTCTGAAAAGAGCAAACGTAATTTTCTCCCGATTGAAAGAAACAACTTTGCCGTCGCGCTTGATGATTTTCGCGTCATCACCCATTGCTTTCTTTTCCGTCATGTGTGTCAGATTAAATAGTGAATAAACCGTCAAAGGTGCACTGACACGAAAAAAAGCTGAGGATATGCAGAGAATGTGTGAAGGGAAAAGAAGGGCCTCTCCTGCTACATGCTTTTAGACGCGAAAGCATACCATTAACATATGGAACCGGAAAACCCCCTGAATCGGTGCTTCCGGATAAAAAACAAGACAGGTCTCCTGGCTTACCCGTTTTACGACGCCTTCCCATCCCGTTCATCGGGACAGTGGCACTTTGCCGCAAAACATCTCGGTGGGCTTACAGTTGCGCGTCAGCTCACGATTCTCACGTGATTCCCTTTTAAACCCCTGTCAAGGGGTATCCTGCTTTATCAATAATCGTCAAAGAACTATTACACTCATGTTGAATGTATCGATAATAGTGTTCAGCTACAACCCGTCTATTTTCCCTTCCTGGACAAGAAGCTCTCTGATTTTCAGCAACTCCTGCCGCCGCTCCTTGCCGGTTTCAGGATAGGACATGTTGAGCGAAAGAAATGTTTCGAGAATTATCTTTGACACAATGAGGCGTGCGTTTTTTTTGTCATCGGCGGGAACGATGTACCAAGGGGCCCGTTCGGTACTGGTTTCACTGATACAGTCTTCATAGGCCGCCATGTATCTGTTCCAGCACTTTCTCTCTTCAATATCGGCTATGCTGAACTTCCAGTTTTTCTCAGGCGAGTCAATGCGGCGCAAAAATCGCTGGCGCTGCTCCTCTCTGGACAAATGCAGAAAGAACTTGACGATTCTGGTTCCGTTATGATAGAGATGGTGCTCCATGTTGTTGATCGATCGGAAACGATCTTTCCATACATCTTCTCCGTTGAGCAGATCTTCAGGTATCTGCTGGCTCATGAGTATTTCAGGATGCACCCGGACAATCAGCACCTCTTCGTAATATGAGCGGTTGAAAATTCCGATCTTTCCTCTCTCGGGAAGAGAACAGTTTGTGCGCCACAGAAAATCGTGATCCAGCTCTCTGGGTGAAGGATGCTTGAAACTGAACACCTGGCACCCCTGCGGGTTTATCCCGGACATAACGTGACGGATGGCGCCGTCTTTGCCGGCCGCATCCATTGCCTGAAAAATCAGCAGAACGGCGTACCGGTTATCCGCGTAATGAATGCGCTGCAACTCACTGAGTTCTTCGACATGCTTTTTCAGTATCTCCCTGTACTGCTCTTTCGAAGAATATATCTTCGAAGTACGGGTCGGCCATTCGTTGAGCGAAACCTTCCGCCCTTCCTGCACCCTGAAATCCTTGATCCTGATGTCACCCATCTTCCTGAAGATATAAGTTGTGAAAAGGCTGCCTTACCACACGCTTATCATAGCAACCAAGCTGTGTTCAGAAAGAAATGGAAGGAATGCAGCTATTCCCGTGTTTAACATAACAACCATCACAACGCATCTCTTTTCTTTCCTCTGTTGTCACTCGCAACCGGTCTCTTCTCCTTCAGCTCTCCTTCTTCCCTGTCATCCTGGAAGGCACCACCCATTCGTCGAACTGTTCATTTGTTAAATGGCCAAGCCCGACTGCCGCTTCGCGAAGCGTCGTTCCCTCTGCGTGGGCTTTCTTGGCAATTTCCGCTGCCTTGTAGTAGCCGATATGCGGATTCAGCGCGGTGACAAGCATGAGGGAATTCTCAAGATGCTCCTTGACTCTTAAGTGGTTCGGCTCTATACCGAATACACATTTATCAGCAAAAGACGCACACGCATCCCCGATCAGTTCAGCTGACTGCAACAGATTGCAGATCATCACCGGCTTGAAAACATTCAACTCGAAATGACCGTTCGAACCGCCGACGCTTACGGCGACATCGTTACCCATGACCTGCGCGCAGACCATGGTGATAGCCTCGACCTGGGTAGGATTGACCTTGCCCGGCATAATCGAAGATCCGGGCTCGTTCGGGGGAATAACAATCTCGCCTATGCCGCTCCGGGGACCGGAAGCAAGCATTCTTATGTCGTTTGCGATTTTCATCAGGCTGACAGCAACCTGTTTCAGAGCGCCATGTGACTCAACGACAGCATCGTGCGCGGCAAGCGACTCGAACTTGTTCTCAGCCGTAACAAACGGCAGGCCGGTAAGCGTTGCTATGGTTTCCGCCACCTTTTCAGCATAGCCGTCAGGCGTGTTGAGACCGGTTCCGACAGCCGTACCCCCGAGAGCAAGTTCAGCCATATGCGGCAGTGTATTTTCAATCGCCCGGATACCGTGATCGAGCTGTGAAACATATCCGGAAAACTCCTGTCCGAGAGTCAATGGCGTCGCGTCCATCCAGTGGGTACGTCCTATCTTGACCACATCCTTCATCTCTTCGCATTTACGCTGCAGTTCGTCTCGCAGTTTTTTGATGCCGGGTATGGTTTTGCCGACAAGCATCTGGTAACCGGCTATATGCATCGCTGTCGGAAACGTATCATTGGACGACTGTGATTTGTTGACATCGTCGTTTGGATTCAGGAGGCGCTCTCCCTCTCCGAGAGTGTTACCGGCAAGAACATGCGCCCTGTTGGCGACAACCTCGTTTACATTCATGTTCGACTGCGTCCCTGACCCGGTCTGCCAGATAACAAGAGGAAACTGATCCACCAGTGATCCCGCGATAATTTCATCACATACAGCAGTTATCGCATTTTTTTTCTCATCAGGCAGCACGCCAAGCTCACAATTGGTGACGGCCGCAGCCTTTTTGAGGTATCCAAAGGCCCGGATAATCTCTTTGGGCATGGATCCTGCCGGTCCGATCTTGAAATTTTCAACCGAACGCTGGGTTTGAGCCCCCCAGAATTTTTCAGCGGGGACGTTGACCGCCCCCATGGTGTCTTTCTCGATTCTGTATTCCATGGCTGCTATGTATGTTATGCTTTCATAAAACTGGCGTATCGGGCCAAAAGGTTCAAGATAGGAAAAAGAACCTAAAGCTCATCTCAAACTCTATCCGATAACCGGAACAGGTCTTATCTCTTCAGCAACTCCGAACGTTTTCTGGTATTTTCTTATTGAACGGGTAATGATCTCCTTGGCTGTATCTGCATCCTGAAAGTCTTCCACAAGCACCGTTTTGTTTTCAAGCGCCTTGTACTCTTCAAAGAAATGCTTCAGTTCTGAATTGAAATGCGGAGAAATTTCATCGGCGGAAGTAATGTTGCTGACACTCATGTCACCTTCCGCCACAGCGATAATCTTGTCATCACTCTCCCCATGATCAATCATACGCATGACACCGACAACACGTGCGCGCACAAGACACATCGGAACTATCGCACACTGCGACAACACGACAATATCCAGAGGATCATGATCCTCACCGAGAGTTTTCGGAATAAAACCGTAATTGGCCGGATAAAACACTGCGGAATATAAAACCCTGTCGAGTTTCAACATCCCTGTTTTTTTGTCAAGTTCGTACTTGGTCTTGCTTCCCTTTGAAATTTCTATAATGGAATTGACGACATGCGGCTGTTCCTTTCCGATCTCTACATGATGCCATGGATTAAAATTCATGCTAAACGCTCAATTAACAGGTTATTGAAAAGCTGTGGAAGTATACAAAGATTCCAGACTTTTCAAAACGCCTCAAGCATCATTACCTTACCCCCCTTCGCCCTTCACAGGCAGACACAGGGGGCTGCCCCTACACGCTCATCGCTCCTTGCTCAAGATTCGGCTGAAGAGCTGGTTAGCTGAATAGCCTGAAAACAAACAAGAGAACCAAAAGCTTCCCCACTCAGAACTAAGAACTTAGAACTAAGCACTCCCTCTTTCCCACTCATCACTCATTGCTCATTGCTCAACACTCATTGCTCATTGCTCAACACTCATCACTCATCGCTTCCCCGATCACGCTCCTTCAAGGGCATCTGCGACCACTTCCTGAGCCTCCACAAGAATACGATCCAGATGATCGCTGCCAAGAAAACTTTCTGCGTATATCTTGTAGATGTTTTCGGTACCTGACGGCCTCGCAGCAAACCAGCCGTTTTCGGTTACCACCTTGAGGCCTCCTATCGACGCCCCATTTCCCGGAGCATCGGTCACTATGCTCTGAATCTTTTCTCCTGCAAGTTCTTCAAGACGCACATGTTCAGGCGACAGCTCTTTCAGTTTCGCTTTATCCTCCGGGGAAGCCGGAGCATCGATCCGGCTGTATACCGGTTCACCCAGTTCTTGAGTCAACCCTTTGTATATTTCACCGGGATCCTTTCCTCTTTGCGCGGTTATTTCAGCCGAAAGCAGCGCCGGAATGAATCCGTCCTTGTCCGTCGTCCATACCTCGCCGTTCTTTCTGAGAAAAGAAGCTCCAGCGCTCTCTTCCCCGGCAAACCCGAGAGAACCGTCCAGCAGTCCCTCCACAAACCATTTAAACCCGACCGGCACCTCATACACCCTGCGGCCCATTCTTGCACCAACCCTGTCGATCATGCTGCTGCTCACGAGTGTTTTTCCGATCATGGCGCTCTCCGGCCACTCCTGCCTGTTCTGAAAGAGATACTCGATACAGACCGAGAGAAAATGGTTCGGCTGCAGCAGTCCTGAACTTCCGGTTACAATACCATGACGGTCGTAATCCGTGTCACAGGCGAACGAGATATCGAACCGGTCCTTCTGTGCTATCAGCGGCTGCATGGTATAGGGAGAAGAGGGGTCCATCCGGATTTTACCGTCCCGGTCGACACTCATAAACCTGAATGTCGGATCAATGGTTGTGTTGAGTATGGCAAGATTAAGCGCGTATTGTTCAGCTATCCGCTCCCAATAGGCTACGCCTGCTCCCCCCAGAGGATCGACCCCAAGCGTGATCCCGGATTCCGAAATACCCTCCATATCAAGAACATTGCCGAGGTCTTCTATATACCTGCCGGGATAATCATACGTGCGGGTTGCAGGAGCCGACAACGCTTTCTCGAAAGGAACCCTGTGCACTTCCCGAAGTTTTTGCTCAAGAAGTTCGTTTGCCTTATCCTCGATCCAGGAAGTGACGTGGCTGCCTGCCGGCCCGCCATGAGGGGGATTGTACTTGATTCCGCCGTCACCGGGGGGATTGTGCGAAGGAGTCAGCAGAATACCGTCGGCAAGTCCCTTTCGCCTGTTCCGGTTCCATGTCAGAATGGCATGAGAAACCGCCGGCGTCGGGGTAAAACGTTCATCGCCGGCAATCATCACCTCAACCTCATTTGCAGCGAGTACCTCAAGCGCCACGGCAAAAGCCGGCTCAGAAAGAGCGTGCGTGTCCATTCCGAGAAATAACGGACCGTCTATCCCTTCTTTCATCCTGTACATACAGATCGCCTGTGTGATGGCAAGAATATGAGGTTCATTGAACGAACAGGAAAAAGAAGATCCCCTGTGCCCGGAAGTCCCGAAAGCCACGCGGTGCTCGTCAACCGATGGATCGGGCGACAAGGCAAAAAAGGCAGTCACCAGATGAGGAATATTTACAAGCATTTCCTGTTCGGGAAGCTTTCCGGCAAAAGGACTGATCGTCATAGTTGATAATTTTGATCACAGAGAAAAACTCTGAGTAGTGAGCTGCTCTTCTTGTTGAAGTCGCAATGAAAAATAGAAAACTCTCCTCACCTTTTCATGCTCATGCTCCATTTTCTTTTTCCTTTACCGCTTCGTATCTTTCGCCCTTTTGTACCTTTCCCGTAAAACGGCAAAGAATACGCCCCGATGTTTTGACAATAACCGCACAGTAGTGCCACACACGACCTGACCAATGAGCCTTCAGCAAGAGATAGACAAGAGAAGAACTTTTGCCATTATCAGCCATCCTGATGCAGGAAAAACAACACTGACCGAGAAGTTCCTGCTGTTCGGAGGAGCGATCAAAACCGCCGGAGCCGTCAAACAGAACAAAATCAAAAAATCCGCAACCAGTGATTTTATGGAGATTGAGAAGCAGCGCGGCATCTCCGTAGCCACCTCCGTCATGGGTTTTGAATATAAAGGCAAAAAGGTCAACATCCTTGACACACCGGGGCACAAAGACTTCGCCGAAGACACCTACCGGACCCTTACCGCGGTAGACAGCGTCATTCTTGTCGTAGACAGTGTCAAGGGTGTCGAGGAGCAGACCGAAAGACTTATGGAAGTCTGCAGAATGCGCCGTACGCCGGTCATCATATTTGTCAACAAGATGGACCGTGAGGGCCGAACCCCTGTTGATATTCTCGATGAACTTGAAGAGAAACTGCAGATAAACGTTCGTCCTCTCACCTGGCCCATCAGTCAGGGAAAAAGTTTTCAGGGAGTCTACAGTCTCTATGAACAGAAACTCAACCTGTTCAAACCTGAACAGACAAAAATAACCGAACACACCGTTGAAATCACAAACATAGATGACCCGGAGCTCGATCGCTGGATACCGGGCGCGTTCAGCACGCAGCTTCGGGAGGATATCGAACTCATAGAAGGCGTTTATGAACCTTTTGATATCGAGCTCTACCTTGAAGGGATGCTCGCCCCGGTCTTTTTCGGCAGCGCCATCAATAATTTCGGCATCAGAGAGATGCTCGAGACCTTTCTTGAGATTGCACCGATTCCGGATGAACGGGAAACCGATCAGCGAATCGTAAAAGCCTCTGAAGAAAAACTAACCGGATTTGTCTTTAAAATTCACGCGAACCTCGACCCGAACCACCGTGACAGGACTGCGTTTTTCAAGATCTGTTCAGGCAGGTTCCAGAGAAACACCTTCTATTTTCATACCCGCCTCGGGAAAAAAATACGTTTCGCCAATCCGACCCAGTTCATGGCCAACGAGAAAAACCTGATCGATGACGCATGGCCCGGAGACGTGGTCGGACTCTACGACAATGGAAGCCTCAAGATAGGCGATACGCTGACCGAGGGAGAGGAGCTGCAGTTCAGGGGAATTCCGAGCTTTTCCCCTGAAATCTTCAAAGAGGTTATCAACCGCGACCCGTTCAAGGCCAAACAACTTGAAAAAGGCATTCGGCAGCTGACAGAAGAAGGCGTCGCGCAGCTCTTCATGCAGTACGGAAACAGAAAGATCGTCGGTACCGTCGGTGAACTGCAGTTCGACGTGATAAAATTCCGACTGGAGCACGAGTACGGAGCCGCCTGCGATTTCACACCGCTGCGCTACTACAAGGCCTTCTGGATAACCCCGAAGGACAAACCACAGTATGAAGAATTTCTGCGCCGTAAATCATCGGTCATCGCTGAAGACAAGGAAGGACACCCCGTCTTTTTCGCGGAAAGCGAATGGATGCTGAACGTCGCCAGGGAAAACTATCCCGGCGTCATCTTTCATGAAACATCCGAGTTCAAGACCGAAACCGGCTCCGATCTCTGAATCAGCATATTCTGGAAGGCCGGGCTGGAGTTTGTCGAAAATTATCCTATTATTCCTTGAGAACCGGAAAAACCCTGCATAAATACAGGCCTCCCTCATATGGAAACACGACGATTCGGCAATACCGGCATGAACATCACACCCATCGGCTTCGGCAGCTGGGCCATCGGTGGAGAAAAATGGTCTCACGGCTGGGGACCGCAGGATGACAGAAAAGCTATTGAAGCCATCGAGCAGGCTATCGAACTCGGCATCAACTGGGTCGACACGGCAGCGGTTTATGGGCTCGGGCATTCGGAAGAACTTGTCGCAAAGGCAGTTGAAGGAGCGACCGAAAAACCCTACATCTTCACCAAATGCTCGCTCGTGTGGGACAACCACCGCCAAATCGCAAACAGCCTCAAACGGGACTCCATCCGACGGGAGTGTGAAGCCAGCCTGACCCGCCTGAAAGCAGACGCGATAGATCTGTACCAGATTCACTGGCCCAGCCCTGAAGAAGATATCGGGGAAGGATGGAGGACAATGGCCGAACTGCAGGAAGAAGGGCTCGTCAAACATATCGGCGTATCGAACTTCTCTGTCGAACAGATGCAAAGAGCGCAGGCTATCGCTCCAGTCGCTTCATTGCAGCCTCCTTATTCCATGCTCCGCAGAGGAATTGAAAAAGAGATCCTTCCTTTCTGCATGGAGCACGATATCGGCGTGATCGTCTACTCTCCGATGCTTAGCGGGATGCTTTCCGGCGCGATGACCTCCGAACGCGCGCTGAACCTGTCGAAAAACGACTGGCGACGAAACAACAAGGAATTTCAGGAGCCGCGCCTCGGGCATAATCTTGAACTGGTTGAACTCTTGCGCGCAATCGGCAAAAAACATGAGGCATCCCCCGGAGAAGTCGCTGTCGCGTGGACGCTCCGTCACCCGGGGGTCACCGCGGCCATTATCGGGGGACGGAGCGCCGAACAGGTCAATGGAACGATCGGTGCTGCAGAACTGAGCCTCACTCAGAAGGAGGCAGATGCCATCGAGAACTTTATCGCAGCCATGCCAGAATAACCCAAGGGCACCTCTGTTAATTGTCGAGCGACCTGAAGACAAGGAGGATGGAGCGCAGAAACCGGAGTGTACAAAAGGTACATGAGGATTTTGAGCACCACACAACGAAGTATTCGGGACAAGCAACAAAGTAATTGAGGTGCCCCAATCCCCTGATTGTTACCATGAAAGCATCCTTTTACGAAAAGAAACTCAAAAGCCTTTTTTCCTCGGCGGGCATAACCGTTGACGGGCAGAACCCCTGGGATATCAGGGTGCTGGATCAGCGATTCTACAAACGGGTCATCACGGAATCCCATCTCGGCATCGGGGAATCCTACATGGACGGCTGGTGGGAGTGCGACGCGCTCGATGAGTTTTTCTTCAAGGTGCTCAGGGCCAAACTCGACAAAAAAGTCTCCCAGTTCACCCGCGCGCTCAGCAATCTTGCCGGAATAGTGATCAACCTGCAGAACCCTTCGAGGGCATTCCATGTCGGAGAGGTCCACTACAACATCGGCAATGACCTCTATGAAGCCATGCTTGACAGGCACATGCTCTACAGTTGCGCGTACTGGAAAGATGCCCAAAACCTCGATTCAGCACAGGAAAACAAGCTCCGTCTGATTTTCAACAAGCTGCGTCTCGAACCAGGAATGAAGGTACTCGACATCGGCTGCGGCTGGGGCGGCGCGGCACGGTTTGCCGCGGAGCACTACGGTGTAACCGTTACCGGCGTAACCGTATCGAGTGAGCAGAAAAAGAAAGCGGATGAACTGCGCAAGGAGCTGCCCGTCGATATCAGCCTTATTGATTACAGAAACATTAGCGGAAGCTACGACCGGATCTATTCCATAGGCATGTTCGAGCATGTCGGCGTAAAAAACTACCGGCGTTTTTTCGAAATCACCTCTGACTGCCTGAAAGAAGATGGCCTGTTTCTCCTGCACACCATCGGCAGCAGACGTTCGTCTTCCAACACCGACAAATGGACCCACCGCTACATCTTTCCCAACTCCATGCTCCCGTCGGCCAAACAGATCGCTGCCGCGAGCGAAGGTCTGCACGTCATGGAGGACTGGCATGCGTTCGGCAACGATTACTACAGAACGCTCAAGGCCTGGCATGAAAATTTCGAGCGCCACTGGCCCGCCCTGAAGCACGCCTATGACGAAAGATTCTACCGCATGTGGAGATACTACCTCCTCAGCGCCGCAGGCTCTTTCCGCGCCAGAAACGTCCAGCTCTGGCAGGTTCTGTTTTCAAACGAGGGAATTACCGGTGACTATTACGTTGATCGGGAGTATTCAAGCATACTCAAAAAAAGCTGAAACACGCTACCGGAAAAAAAGAATTCTCAGGCAGAGTATATAGCCTGAAATTCACCAAAGAAAGAAATAATGGGCCTACAATGACAGAAAACTTTCACTTTTCTGTCATTCCCGTGCCTGACACGGGAAATCCGAGCATCTATTTCACAGGTCTTACACGGGAATCCATTCTTGTCCTGAAAAAACCCATGGATGCCGGATCACCCCGTGTAATAGTATTACACAGGGCGGCATGACTTTCTGA
>Ga0180433_10001518_pt1 | contig 38580 bp, 27 predicted proteins | sample SS_ome_8_FD_132980 | JGI IMG/M metagenome (GOLD analysis project Ga0180433, IMG submission 132980) | Hypersaline lake sediment archaeal communities from the Salton Sea, California, USA - SS_1_D_1 metaG | ecosystem: Environmental > Aquatic > Non-marine Saline and Alkaline > Hypersaline >... | reverse complement strand
TGCAACAGTGCCGCTCAATGAAATCATGTATGGTCTGCTGCCTGAGAAAACCAGAAAAAAATTCAAACCGGTGACTGAGAAAAAAGCAGCCATTCTGGTGGTGGAAGATGACCCCAATGTACAGAAAATTATTCACAGTTTTCTCACCCAGGAGGGGCATGAAATCATTGTTGCCTCTGATGGTATTGATGCACTGATGCGGGTTGCAGAACAACATTTTGATCTTATCATCTCTGATATTCTCATGCCCAATCTGAACGGGATCCAGCTTTTGGAACAAATAAACAAAAAAGACATCCAGGTTCCGGTGATGTTCATTACCGGTTTTCATAATCTTGAGTATGAACTAAAGAGTAAGGAACTGGGTGCAGTGGGATACATAAAAAAACCGATAACCAGAGATGTACTGATCAAAAAAGTAAATCAACTGATAAGTCCTGAATAAAGCAGTATTAAATATTACCATAGAAAAAAATTCTTAGTAACTATTTTTTTTCTGAATAAATACTTAGAAATTTTTATAGAAGATTTGATATCTCTCCAGTTTTTCCGGAACAATTTCTACTCCTATGCCAGGACCTGTTGGAATTTTAATAAATCCATCTGTTTCGAGCACCACTGATTTATCCACAATATCTTCATTAAAATAACGGGAAGTTTCAGAAGTATCTCCCGGAAGCGTGAATCCGGGGAGGGTCTGAAGATGAAGGTTAAAACTGCGTCCGATTCCGGTTTCCAGCATCCCACCTGACCATACACCAATGTTATGTTTCTTGCAGAATGACTGAATAGCTTTGGACTTTACCATACCACCTACTCGTCCCTGTTTAATATTAATTATTTTACAGCTCCCTAAATCTATTGCAGTTCGGGCATCATTCAATGTTTTTATAGATTCATCCAGACAAATAGGGGTTTGCAGTTCTTTCTGAATCAGAGAATGATAATAAATATCATTATAATGTAAAGGCTGTTCCAGCATCATCAGATTGAAATCATCAAACTGTTTTAAATACTGCAGATCAGAATCCAGATAATCCCCATTTGCATCAACCATGAGCGGCAATTCAGGATACTGTTCCCTCAGAATTTTTAATATTTCAATATCCTTTCCCTTTTTCACTTTTATCTTTATACGATGATATTTTTTCCGGACAGCTTCTTCTATAAGTTGAAGCAAATCATCAATATCATCTTTAATCCCCAGACTTATACCTGACTTTATTTTTTGATACCTGCCTCCTATAAGTTCGAAAAGGGGCATTTCCTGTTTGCGTGCAATCAGATCTAACAGTGCATTTTCCACTGCTGCCTTTGCCATAAGATGACCCCGTACCTTATCAAATTTATTTAACATGTCCTCTACTGTAAAATTCTGCATGTTGAACAGCAGGGGAATCAGATAATCAGAAATTATATGTATAGCAGTAGTATTAGTCTCATAACTGTAATACGGATCGGCACCTGCTACACATTCTCCCCATCCAGAAGCTTCATCGGATACAATCCTTATCAGTAATGCTTCCCTGTATTTCTGTACAGAAAAACTGGTTTCAAAAGCTCTTACCAGAGGAAGTTTGACAAGATATAATTCTGCATTTTTAATATTATCGATTGTATACAATTTATTTTCCCCCTTTGTTTAACTGAATAAAAATTCTTTCTCTATTTTCTGAAAATATAATATTTTCGACCACATAATCTTTTTGAAAAGCATGCTCAAAAAGTTCTCTGGTCTTCATCCGCCACTTCTTTGCTTCCTGTATATCAGTCTGTCTGATAGAACGTATATTCCGGGGAATCTCGATATAAGCAGTCTTCTTATTAAATTTTTCCAGTTTCTCTGAAGGAACATCTTCTATAACAGCAGGGCTCTTCTTTTTCATTTTCTCGATTACTTTTTCAGAACGCAAATGCCAGGTAGCAATGAGACGATCTGTTGCAAGCCCTTTATGCAATCCGCTTTCACCCACTCCGTAAATATTACGTTCATATTCCTGACTGACTACACCCAGACGGTGAATATTAAAATAGCAGTTTAGGGATTCCAGAGGATCATAATTCCAGCGTACAATATCATATCCCATCTTCAAAAGTTCTTCTCTCTGAGCTTTTTTGATAAGAAATCCATACCCTTTTCCCTGATGCTGTTTAACAACAGCCACCATATGAGAATAAATAAAATATTCATTTTCCCACTTCCCGATAAGAGCATAAGAAAATCCTTTCAATCGGCCATCAAGAAACAGCCCCTGAATTAATCCACCGTATTTATGCACTCTGGTCATTAAATGATGCGGTTCATTATCCTGGTCAGAAAATCCCCAGGCATCTTTTTCAATCTCAGGGATCTTTTTAAATTCATCCATACCCTTAAGTTTTCGGATTTCAATCATTTTAAAACTCCCCGTATACATTATTCGTAAGTTAATTTTAATTATTTGCGGACGTTCTACAGTTCTGTTTTATCTTTTTTCCTTTTTCCTTTTTCCTTCTTCCTTCTATACCTTAGTCTTTGAGTCCTACGGTCTTAGAGACTCCTTACATTGACCGCAGACCGCCGACCACTGACCGCATCACCGCGTTGTCTGCGGTCTGTTCTTGTCTTTTGTTTCTTATTTCTTGAAAGGACTGAATTTTCAAAAATAACATGTATTATAAACCCCTCTTAATCTCCCCTTATCAGGGGAGTATTTATTGTGATATTATTTTTGAAAATTAGCATTTCTAATCTCTTAAGTTCTTCAGCTCTTAAGTTCTCATGTTCTTTTTTCTTTTTTCTTTTTTCTTTTTTCCTTTTTCCTTTATCCTTTAACTTTTATCTTTTATCCTTTGCTCTTTGCTCTTTGGTCTTCTCACCAAAATCTTTAACCAGACATAAATTCGCAAGAATCGCTGCCCGAAAAGGAAAATCTGAAAGCTCCACAAATTCATTCTCTGAATGCGCTCCTCCTCCTTTCATTCCCAAACCATCCAGCACTGGAATGCCTGCTGCAGACAAACTACACCCGTCCGAAGCTCCTCCGGTAAAGCAGTAAGGAAGGTCATACCCGATCTGCTCAGCTCCCTGCTTTGCAATCTGATAAAGTCTGCGGATCTTTTCATTAAACTCCATAGCAGGATGATTTATCCGGCAGCTGATCTTTACCTGCACTCCTTTGATACGGTCCAGCCGTTCTAATTCCTGAATTGCTTTTTCCATAGAATTATTGGAATAACTCCGCAACTCTCCTTCTAAATAACTGTATGGACTCACAATATTAATACTGGTCCCTCCGCTGATAATCCCTGGATTAAAATGTACCTGAGGATATGTTTTTAGTAATTGATCAATCCGAGATATTAAGTCTGTCAATGCCCGATTTGCATCTATTCCCCTTTCAGGCTCTATACCGCTGTGAGCAGCCTTCCCAGTCAGTTCAGCTCTGATCTGAGCAACTCCTTTACGCTGTACCTTTACACCACCATCCGGACAGCAGGGTTCCGGGAGCAGAACTGCCTCAGCTCCTTTACAGCGCTTTAAAAGAAAGGGCATAGATTCACTGCTTCCGGTTTCCTCATCCGGTGTCAGTATAATCTGGATCTTCCTGTTAATCTCAATATTAAGTTCCTGTAAAGCTTTTAAAGTAAAATAAAACAGACAAATTCCGTTCTTCATATCAAAACTTCCGTTTCCGAATAATTTTCCATGTTCGATGCGTAATGGAATTGGATTGTCTGAAACTTTCACGGTGTCCGCATGGGCCAGGAAAATAATATGTTTTTTCCTGTCCGGAAAAAATGTAAGCGTAAGAATATCACCAGCCTGGGTTTTCTGTCTTTCAATTTCAGGATTAAAAGGAGTACATAACTTTTCAATATCATCCATAAATCTGTTGATTGATTGAGCATTCCCAGAATAGGTCTGTATGGATACCAGCTCTTTTAAAAGTTCATCAAACTCACTTTGCTGTTTTTGAAAATAATTAAAAATCCTGTTTAAAGACATAGTAAAATTATTTTTCTGTTCTAATAAAGTTTTGCAACGATTAACCGACAATCTGGACCGATTTCCTCGCAAGGATTTTGAGCCATAACTATATTACACAAAAAAAGAATGGCAATTATTGAAACAACTACTACGGTTAAAAGCTTTTTCACTTGCCTTACTCCTTATTTTTATATCGAAATTTTTTTAAAACTTTCTTTGCTTCTGAATATCCGATTTTTATGATCTCTTCTGCCTGCCCCATATCCACCATATTAAACTGAGACAGATCCGGCTTGATCTTAACATCCACCTTTTCTGTCTGTAATTTTGTGGCAGATTTCAATGTGAAATCAAAAGATCTCAGCAATACCTCAACAATGTTCTCCGGCTTTTTATAGGGATGCTCTGCATTCAGGTCTACGCTTATAATAAAATTTGCCCCCATTTCCTTTAATGGCGTAACAGGGACATTTTCAACAATCCCACCATCAACCAGGAGCCGATCATCAATTTCTACAGGGATAAAAATACCCGGTATGCACGTACTGGCCATGACTGCGGTTTCCACATCACCCTTTGTAAATACCACTTTTTCTCCGCTGGTTATATCGGTGGCTACTATGGCAAAAGGAATTTCTGCCTGTTCAATGTTGACATCCCCGACACTTTTTTTAATAACGTCACCCAGCTTTTTATTCGAAAGCAGTCCTAATTTTGGGACTGATAAGCCGGTTAAATCCAGCCAGTTTAGGCCTTTGGTAAGTTCCTCGATCTCTTCCCAGCCCTTGCCAAACGCATAAAACGCTGAAATGAATGCGCCAATGCTGGTCCCTGAAATATAGTGAATAGGAATATTCAATTCATCAATTGCTCTTAAAGCGCCAATATGAGCGGCCCCCAGTACAGCACCACCGCCAAGTGCTAATCCGATCTTTTGCTTTTTTTTAATGAATTTCATAGATAAATTTCCTTTTTTTTATTTTTTACCTTGAGATAGTCTGTTTGATATGATCTGGCACAATTAGTGCCATCAGATGTGCAAGATTACTTTCGTCCAGGACACGTTATTCAGACTCCAATTTGAAAAGTGCTTGTTCGTCATCTGATCTTTTATTACGCGATAAAGCTTATCCCTTAAATTTTGCCAAAGCATTTTTTACGGAATTACCCTGCGTTTTCCAGCTTATTTTACAAATACATCTTAAAAATAGAATCCCTGAATATCCAGATTAGTAAGCCCTGCATCTTTTGCCCAGTTGACAGCATCCATGTATTCTTTACGGGTAAGGCGTCGAGCTATCTGCGGATAATCATCCGCTTTGTACATAGGTCTGTATTGAGACATAAGATTGAGATAGGTATTTTTCGGCAGATTATGGGCAATCCATTCTATAACGTTCCTGGTTCCGCTCACCTGATTAGGCATAACCAGATGACGGATCATTAATCCTCTGTACATAAGTCCATCTTCTGCCGGTTTTGCCACTCCAACCTGCTTATGCATCTCAAGCAAAGCTCTTTTAGTCATCTCCGGATAATTAGAAGCACCAGAGGAATATTTTGCTGCCATTTTTCCCTCAGAATACTTAAAATCAGGTAAATAAATATCCACAATTCCATCCAGTATTTTCAGTATTTCCACCCGTTCCCACCCACAGGTATTGTATACCAGGGGGAGATGCAACCCTTTTGAAGCAGCCAGATCCAACGCTAAGACTATATGAGGTGAGTAATGGCTGGGAGTTACCACATTAATATTATGACAGCCTCTTTTCTGTAAAGCTAACATCATACTGGCAAAATCCTCAATACTTCTGGGATACCCCTCTCCCCCCTGACTGATTTCCCAGTTAATACAGAATACACATCGCAATCCACAGTGTGTGAGGAATATAGTTCCCGAACCTCCAGTTCCCACCAGCGGTTTTTCTTCTCCAAAATGAGGATTAAATGATGAAATTACCAGTTGTGCATCCGCTCCGCAGAAACCCTTTTCACCCTTAAGCTTGTTGACTCCACACATCCGAGGACAAAGCTCACACTTTTCCATAATCTTCCACAATATTTCTCCTCTTCTTTTCAGCTCTCCACTTTTGTGGAGTTTCAGATAACCGGGTTCAAATTTCTGAAGTATCTTTTTTGTACTTTTCATTACACAACCACTGAATAGAGGCGAAACTCCAGCAAGAACGGCATAAAAGAAAGACTGAATAAAATTCCTTCGTGACTGTACCTGCATGGCAATCCCCCCTTACTGAAATATATATTATCAGTTAATCCAATAATTATTGTTTTTCAGTAGCCCGGGTCAGTTCAGTGACATTATCTTTGGTAAAAAAACCATCAAAATCACCAAATCGATGAATGTATTCATTCACCAGAAAAGTATTTTCCGAGGCCTGGGTAAAAGTCTGTTTTAATCCTTGTTCGGGTGATCCCACCAGTTCTATAAGAAACCCCATTCCATTCTGTTTGATTTTTCTATAGGTTTCCTCGATATTTTCTGTATGAAATGCCATATGATGCACTCTTCTCCCGTAATTATGGATAAATCTTTCTGTGGGTCCTGAGGTTTTTTCATCTTCATATTTTTTGATGCCGGAAGTAAATACCATGGCAAAATCCTTATCCGATACCCGGGCAACATTGGTTATAGAATTCAGTAGTTTTACATAAATGGCAAATTCAAAATCATAATTGGTCAGTTTCATGAATTCCAGAATAGCATCGTCCCGGTTTTCTGCCCGAACCCGGGTAGCAGCATGATCGATCCATTTAATATTTCTCAGATAGGAATAATCAGGTTTCTGAAGGTTCCAATCCAGAGACTGGCTCTCAGCTTTCCGGTAATTTCTTTCTTCTCCTTTCCACTGCATAAATCCATAGGAAAGACCGGTAAAAACAGAAGGAGGAGTTTGAATAAAATAATAATGATCTGTTTCCATAATGGAATCAGACAAAAATCCGACTCCCTGTGATTTCTGCAATTGTACATATTCTGTAAGATCAGTCGTACGGAACACAAAGGTTTCCAGCCGGGTATTGGGCAGGTTGCGGGATTTAGGACCATCATTAAAGATCCGGAATGGATTGCTGTTTTTCTTTCGGGAACGCACTAAAAAATCGGCCGAATCTGCAGTTTCAAGAACACAGGTTTGAAAATCAGCATCTTCGAATATATCAGCTACTTTCAAGTCCGTATACCGGAGTAGTTCTCTGACTGCAGCCCGCTGTTTATCCGGTTCCGTATTGATTATTAATGCTTCCAATCCTCCTGTTAATCCCTCCAGACCTGTTTTACTGCGAAATTCTTTGATTTCCTCCGCTTCCTCTTTCAAGCGTTCATCACTATTCTGAAAATTATAAAAGTGGGTTTTTGAACCGCAACCGGGACAGGATTGATGTTCTTCCTCATCAAAAACAACTTTACAGCTGCTGCAAATAATTTTTGCCATTATCAGTTATCCTTTATTAATTATTAAACAAAAAATTACCTCCTGTTGCCACCACCAACATACAAAACCTGTCCGGTTATTCAATCAATAGTTACTAGTTTCATACTTTAAACAACAATATGGGAATGTTGTTGCTGTATAATTTAAAATCATTATCAGTAGTATATATAGGAAGCTGATACCTGTAAGAAATTGCACAAACAAGAAAATCAGTATTAGAACCCTGAATTCCTTTTTCTCTGTTAATATTATAATATTCAGCAGCTAATTCGAAATCCTGTGATTCAAGAGACAAATCCGGGAAAGCTAATAAATAGTTTTTTAATTTCTTAAATTGTGCCCTTGATTTAACACCAGATAATAATTCCTGTCTGATAGGCCCTATCATCTGTACTTGAAAATTATTTATAAGCTCCACCATGGTATTTTTATAAATATTTTCTACTTTTTGATCTCTTCGCAAAACCATTGACCAAATACAAGTATCAACTAAAACTTTCATTTCTTCATTCTTTGCTTCTTATAATTGTAATTTTCATCATAATCAATTTTACCAAACAAATTTACAATTTCGCGCTGCTTATGTCTTTGAATATATTCTTTTAAAGCTTCAGTGACGGCTGCTTTTTTTGTTTTATGATGCCCTATATTTTTTGCTGTTTCGATCAATGAATCATCTATTGCTAAATTTGTAGCCATTATACCTCTCCTATCTTTTCATATAATCTACACAATTGATTGTGTAAAGTCAAGACTATTTTCAACTCTCAGTTAATAATTCAGTAGGCTATAAACGTATATATATAGAATAACAAATATAATTATACTGATACTATTTCAAATAACTCATACCATTTGCTGCAAAGCTTGAACCCGCTCTCCTATCTGAATACCTCTTACACATTGTGCTGTACAGACAGAACAATGACGACATGCTTCCAGTCCCTGATCATTTGCTAATTCAGCCAGAGTATCTCTTGCCTGAGTAACATTCTCATACCCCTTGTAATACATATACGCCCGCATTAGGTCCGGTACTTCCACTCTTTTGGAACAAGTGGATATACACTGACGACACTGCTGACAGTACAGCTTACCAGGCAGCATAGATGAAAGCTGAAGATCGCGCTTTTCCTGTTTGGAAAGCGTCAAATCATTCATCACTGTCATATCAAGATCCAGTTGATCAAAAGTAGTCATTCCCGGAATTGCAGTACATACATTGTTATCATTCAGCACCCATTTGAGTGCTGCCTGATGATTTACTTCAATAGACCCATCATGCTGCAGACGTCTTCCTCCCTGTGTTTTCATAGCAATCACACCAACTCCTTTATCCGTAGCATATTTTATGGCCTTTTTAATCTCATTCCTGTGATCCTGGGTAAAATTATACGTAGTCAGCACCACATCATACACATCAGTATCTGCAAGAGCCCGGATTACACTGGGCTCATTACTATGAGTAGAGACACCTGCAAATCGGGTCTTTCCCATTTTCTTCGCTTTCATAAGAGCGTTCAGAAGAGGTTCGGTTTTAACCATTTCCGGAGTGGAACAGCTATGTATATAAAGAATATCAACATAATCAGTCTGTAAACGCTCCAGACTTGTCTCCAGTTGGCTCATTAAATTCTCTTCGCTTGCTCCAGGTCCCCTTCCATCATCATCTAGTCTGAATTCACCACTTTCTCTGTCCTGGGCAAAACGCATTTTGGTACCAATAACCACTTGTTCCCGCATACCGGTTTCCTGAAGCACCTCTCCTATCATTTTCTCATTATTGCCCCGCTGATATACATGCGCTGTATCCAGATGCCTTATTCCCACTTCCAGCGCTTTCTTTACCAGATGAGGATTGTCTGCATTCATAACTCCCATGCTCACCACTGGTAACTTCAGTCCTGTCTTACCCAAAGTTCTGTAGACAAATTTCTGCTTTTCCGCTTTTTCTTTCTGATCGCCCTTTAGTGCAGAGAATCCAAGGCCGGATACAGCCAGTCCTATGGATGCTTTGCTTAAAAAATCACGCCTGTTCATATTTTTTGATGACATACAGAGCTCCTTCATTTTTTATTTTTTAATTGATTTCCTAATACAGACAGATAAGACAGTATAAGAAATATAATAAATATTACTATAAACATCCAGGTTGTCAGATGTATTTCATGACCAAGCAAAGCCAGAATAAAAAATCTGGGGGTTCTGGATATAATGATAGCTAAAATATATTTTATCAGGGGATATTCAGCAAATACAACCAGAAATCGAAAAGGATGAAAAGGTACAGGAGTAAAACCTGCAATTATCAAAGCTGTAAAAGGGGCCTTATTAAAAAAATCTACTAGTTTTGTTGTAAACTTATTTTTTTTAATTTTCTCTAAGGACTTTATCTCTGTAACATATGTAAACGTGGAATAATTCAACATCTCTGTAATAACTGTGCCGGTAATTGCTACTAATGATACTGTTAAAGGATGATAATATTCACCAAAATAAAGAATTACAGGTTCATGAGGAACCAAAGGAATAATATACTCAGACGGCATACTGTACAAAAAAAGAATCCATAAACTCTTATTTTGACGGATAGATTCATTACTTATCCAGATAATCAGCAAAATTAATATAAATAGTATCTGAAAGATGAAAAAATAGGTTTTTTTATTTGATAAAGATAAAGTTAATTGTGGATTATTTTTAAAAAAATTCATACATCAATATAATATATTCAGAGTTTTCAAACAAGTAGGAGAGAAGATACAGGATTGAATTTTAAATTCATCTCCTACATTATTTTCTAGAAAAGATAAAAGAGTTATAAATATGCCCGCCACTCTTCATGTGCCGGGCATCTATTAAAGTACTTTTACTATATACTACAATGTTTCAACCTTAAAATCAAGCAAGAGGATCCGGACCAAACCTGTTTTCACCATCTGTGCCTTTAAGGAACCATATTTCTATGAGTATCCATATAGCAAAGATCGCATTCACAAAAGGAATGAGAAGCGTTAATAAAAACAAACCAGATCTATTTCTATCATGTAAACGTTTGGTTGCAACTGCCAATCCAGGCCATAAACTAAGAAGAGAAAGAAAAATTGATACTACGGGCTGTCCTGATGATTCAACTTCAGCATAATAAATTAAATTAACAATTATACTATATGAAAACAATATTGGGAACGCCTTTTTCCAATATTCAGATCTGCAGATTCTTCCCTTAAAAGAGAATAGAATTTTTCCCAGACTTTTTTTGCTGCTAGGAGATTGTTTTTTAGATTCAGGATTAATTTCTAAGATTTCATCAATATTTTCATTCATTACAAAACTCCTCATTTCTGTTTAGTATAAAGGATAATAAAAAACAATATTAAACTACCCACACCAATAAGATTGAAAATTGTTCCAATAACACGATTCCATTGTAATAAATTTAAATTTAAACATAATATCCACAATAAATTTATTCCCTGACCAATAATAACCACTAGTGTTGCATTCTTTAAACTCATGATTCCTCCTCAAGTAATAAAATTATAATTTAACAGATAATAAATATCTCCTCTATGAAATACTATTGATTCATGCTGTAAAACATTTATTTGCAGCTGAAATGTTTAATTTATTAATCTTATACAATATAATAGTTAAATTTAACTTAAAAGACCGTGTAGCCATGCAATTTTCTCCGGAATCTCAAGATTCAGAGGGCAGTACTGAATACAGGTTTTACAATTGATACAGGCATCACCTTTACGGGGAAGCTCGGCATATAAGTTTTTTGCTTTGTACCAGTCATGATCATCCATAGCATAGCGTTCAAACCGCAGGATTTCAGCAATAGGGATCTGCTGAGGACAGTGCGGCTGACAAACAGTACACAAACGGCAGGCTGTACGGTCTGCCTGAGCTGTCATTATCTCTATAGCCCGGGTGTCCTGAGCCCGGAGTTCTTTACCTGCGCCTGAAAAACTATCAACAAATTCATCCAGGTTTCTGACCCGCATAACAACAGCATCGAGCCTGGTTTTGGTTGTCAGCCAGCGAACCAGAGCATGGTGAGGGGACGTTCCTTCAGGCAGTTTATCCATAAATTTCTTGTCCTCTCTCATTCTCCCGATACCTCGTGCAGTTTTCATGGCTATAGTGCCAAAACCCTTTTTACGGGCAAACTCCATGAACGTATCCATTTCCGGATCAGCACCATAAGAATAGATAAACTGAGCATGTTCAAAAAGACCGTCTTCAACCACAGCTGTCAGGACTTCTGCTGCACTTTGTCCGTCCTTTACTCTGGAATTTCCTGCATATCCATGCTGGGAAAGACAGAGATGTTTAACCAGTCCTTCTTTTTTCAACCGATCAAAAGCGCGTACAAACGCCCTCTCTTTCTTGAGTTCCCCTGCACTGTGATATCCATAATGCAGCTGCATATCATCAAAATACCGGAGACCTGTCTTCTCTAACGCTTCCTTAACATAGCCGTAATGTTCATCTTCATCAAAATGACCTGTGTAATGACTTCCGCCCACCCTGTCTACTGTAACCTGGCAGTAGTGAGCTTCCCGGTTCTTACGTATAAAATCCGGGGTTTTGGTCCGCATCCATCGGTTTGCCTTATGCCAGTAATTCACTCCGCATAACATTCCTGCTTCTGCACAGGCAGCATCAAGATCACCGGCCCCTATCATGATAGCAACCTCTCGTCCACTGTAGCCCAGTTTCCGGCGGGGTAAGGTACCCACTCTTTGGGCAGCTTCTTCCACTAAACTGTCACCTTTAGTCCCAGGTTTGCCACTTATCCTGCCGGTCAGACCTGCCGCAACGGCAGCTGAGGAGATTTTAATGAAATCACGCCTTTTCATTGAAGGTGTATCACTCATAATGTATTTTCCTCCTTATATTGGTTTTTAATACTATTTTATATGCCACAGGGGGAAATTACTCTTGGATGACTTTTTTAATGTACACAGAATATATTTTTCTGTCAAGGTCAAGGTGTATATTCTCTTTTTGACGCTTTATAAATACCAAAACCTGAAATTGCAGGTGGATCATTAAATTTTATAATATTCAATCGAACTTTTAAAGCTTTTATCGGTTGCACCCTCAATAATCGTTTATATCCGATAGTCGTTCCTCTGGCTATTGTAAGCCATGTATTTTTTATATAACATTCAACCGAAAATTCTGATATTCTCTGACCGAATCGTATCGGTTCCTGAATCATTATCCTGTCAAATACAACTTCTTCTTCCAGATCAATTTCCAACCATACTTCGGATAGAGTATCATCTGCAGCCCAGTAAGTTCTGCTATCATTATCGAGAACATTTGAGGGAGAAAACTTTTTATGATTCAATCTGTAATTACTTGCAGTAATGTTTTTACCCTGAGCCAGATTGTTCCGGAATGTTTCATCAATAATATTCCTGAATTCTTTTAATGAACTGATATCTTCCTCATGGAACAGGCCTCTTGTATCAGACGGTATATTTAACAGCAACACTGCATTTCTGCCAACTGACTTATAATAGATATCCACCAGTTCCTGTGGTGATTTAATTAGACTGTCTTCATACGGATGATAAAACCATCCCGGCCGTATGGAAACATCACACTCCCCAACCACCCATTTTTCTCCCTGAGGATCCCCGGAATTTAAATATTCAGTATCTGCAGTGCCGATAACTATGTTCTCAGTATTTATCATGGACCAGTTAGTTTTGCCTGCGAAACCATTTTCATTTCCTATCCATCTGATATCCGGACCTGCATCCGAAAAAATAAGTATATCAGGTTGCAAATCTTTTACATACGAAAAAATTTCATCCCATTGATAATATGAAGTCCTGTCAATCCTTCTTTCCTCATCAGCATTACCATAGTATCCGGTTCCTCCGTTCGCTCCGTCAAACCATATTTCTGAGATCTCTCCATATTGTGTCAACAGTTCATGTAACTGTTCCCGGTAATAGGTTACATAAGATTGATATCCGTACTCAGCATGATTCCGGTCCCAGGGTGAAAGATAGAGCCCGGCTTTTAATCCGTATTTACGGCATGAATTCACAAATTCCCTGACCACATCCCCTTTCCCGTTTTTCCAGGGACTGTTTCTTACAGAATGTTCCGTATATTTACTGGGCCACAGGCAGAATCCGTCATGATGCTTGGCAGTCAAGATCAGCTGTCCCATACCAGCTTCTTTTGCCACTTCAGCCCATTGATCCGTATTCAATGCTGTGGGATTGAATACATCAGGTGATTCATCCCCATATCCCCATTCCTTATCTGTAAATGTGTTTATGGAAAAATGCACAAATCCGATGAGTTCCATTTTCTGATATTCAATTTGTTGCTTACTTGGGACGACTTTATTTGGCGGAATATCAGGAGGATTATTAACACATGAATGTATGATCAGGGAAATTATAATTATAATACATGCATGTATGGTTTTTTTATTAATCATATGATTCAAAAAATTCATGAGATTTATTGTGTCAGTTTATACACCACATTTCTCACACCATCTGCATAGACATTTTCGATGGTTCCCTGTATATCTTCAGTGACTACGGAAGTGATATTCCCGGATTCCACATTTATAAGTCTAAGAGAAATTGAATATTGTTCTCCGATTCTGCTGATACTTCCGCCTATTATATATTCTACATTAAGCAGCTTTCCGGCCTGCACCAGTTTGTCATCAGAGGTAGCACCAGTCTGCTGAAAACCTTGTTCACTCAGAATGTCTTTCATTCTCTCCCGTTCCAGCACATTGTATTTATAGGTGTTAAACAATGCCGATCGTAAACGGGAGGATAGAGCCAGAGCATCTTCATCTGATACACCCTGAGCTTTTAATGTCGACACTGCAATATTAATTTTGGCATCATCCCCAAAGCGTTTAACCTCTTTTCTCTGTTTAATGCAATCCGGATCATTTTTAGCACGATTGTAAATCCCGGGACTGATGCCAAGAAAAACATATTTATCATCATAATATCCGTCCCGGAATATTTTCAGTTTTACTTTTACACCAAATGCCTGTTGATATAGTACTTTTGGGGAAAGCTCGGCTGGTAAAATAGAATTTAATGGTATCCCGTTTAATTCGATCATTATATCCCCTGGTTTAAGACCTGCCAGATATCCAGGCCCGTTTTTCCTGACACTTAATATTTTTATTCCATTCTGTGCATTTTTGATTCTTAGACCAAGTGTGTTTCTGTTACCGAAAACTTTATAAGCTTCTTCCAGTCTGCCCTGGGAAACATGACAATATCCCAGCATAATTTTAATAACACTCTCCTGCTGCTCTGTTTTAGTCCTGTCCGCCAAGTTCAACAGGATATCTCTTGCTTTGTCATAATCATCAAGATCCATATAGACATTACACAAACCTAAGTAACTGTTAATTATAGGATTGATCTGAATTGATCTCTTAAATTCCTCTATAGCATCATAATACATCTGTAGATTAAAATAAGTCCAACCGAGAGAATTATGTGGTCTCCAGGAATTTGAATTATCAGGATGAAGTCTGGCATATTTTAAATAATGCTGGAGAGAATGTTCATAATCTTCCAGGACATCATAACATCTGCCTAATCCCTGATAATTACCATAGGATTCCTTTAAGAAATTGGATTTATTAAAATTTGTTATGGCATCCTGATATTTACCAAGATAATAATAGGTCCACCCCAGCCGATTGTAGGGATACCAATCTTTGGGTTTAAGTTCAGCATACTTTGAAAAACTTGTTAAGGCTTCTTCATAATTACCTGACTCGTAGTACTCTTTTCCCTTGTCTCTAAAATGATCAGCATCTTGAGAAAACATCTGGTATGGTCTAAAAAAACTCAATAATACTATAAAAATGACAACTCGTCTCATGGTAACTCCTTAGATAATTATATTTTTTTACAGGAACCTATCATCTATTTTTTCTCTGTATAACTGTATTATCAAAAACAAAAAATTAATATTCAATTTTTTAAATATTTTCTGTACAACTTTTGATGAATCTAACTAAGGGATGGACATCACTATCAGTCTTTTTTAATATTCTCAATAACTGAGTCATATTTTTTATGGATCATGGTCTTATCGAATTCCCAGAATTCTGCTAGCATTTTTTCCTGTTCTTCTTCAGTAAAATAGTTTTCCGAATGAGGAAAAAATATGTCATCCTCTTTTTCGATGTGGTTAGGATAAAATTCAACCAGTGCATTGAGTTTTTCAAGAATTAAATCTAACGTATCTTTGCTTTCAGTATATTTTTCTTTTGCCTCTGTGAGTTCAGCAACTATTCTTCTGCCGTATTTATGCTCATCGATAAGATCGTTCATGATTTTAATATCTTCTTCTGACATATTTTTTTTCAAGCAATCACGGAATAAAATATCTTCTTCTTTTCCATGGTGTGTTTTATCTGCATATATCTTTATAAAATCAACTGCAGTATCAATAAAACCCGGATCCACCTTATTAGTAGCTTCAATCTCAGATATTTTCTGTGTAATTATATCAATCATTTTTTCTATACGTCTGTGTTCAATCATTAATGGACCCCTAGGTTTCATAATCCCTCCTTTTTTAGCTCTATCTGACAAAAATCTTTTAAAATTGTAAATATACTTTATAAGTAATAAGCTTTCAGAACATACTGATGCATCATTCTTTGGGTATTAAAAAATGAACCATTCAGTGCAATGGTATGACACATTATGTTAATGAATTTATCTCGTTCATTATAGTACATAGGAATAATTGTCTTTTCAAGTTTTGTATAAAGAGATTCTGCATCCTGTTTACGATTATCATCTCTTTTTACTCCGTGTTTATCTTCACCAATAGCCCATCCGGTTACTCCTTCGATGCACCCTTCTATCCACCATCCATCCAATATACTGAGTGAGGGTATCCCGTTGAGAGCTGCCTTCATCCCGCTTGTTCCCGACGCTTCCAGAGGTGGAATAGGTGTATTAAGCCATACATCCACTCCGGATGTGAGCAATTTACCTAATGATATATTGTAGTTAGGCAGATAGATAATCTTAATGATATCTTTCAGAGATTCCCGAGCCTTATAGATGTGTTGAATCATCTCTTTGCCGGCTTGGTCCTGAGGATGTGCTTTTCCTGAGAAAATCAACTGAAAGGGCCCAGCTTTAGAAGCTATTTCTTTTAGTTTTTCTATATCCTGAAAAATAAGATCCGCCCTTTTATAGGTCGCAACTCTTCGGGCAAAGCCAATGGTAAGGATATCGGGCTCAACATCTGCATTTGTTTTCTGGTTAACATATTCGATCAACTTATTTTTAGCTGTGAGATGAGCATTCCATACTTCATCATTTGGTATACTCAGTGTATACCGTAAGCTGAAGTTATCCTCACCCCATCCGGGTATATATGTATCAAATAACTCCTTAAAAGATTCAGAAATCCACCTTAAAGCATTTACTCCATTGGTGATAGAATCTATCATGTAGTGATTGAACATCTCCTGAGAAACTTCCTGGTGTTTCTTGGCCACACCATTTACATAATGACTGAGGTTCAAAGCCAGCTGAGTCATATTCAGAGTGTTGTCAGAACAAATATGTTCCTTAACATCAAATATTTTATGATGACCCAGAACCTTATTCACCATATCCATGGGAAACTTATCATGTCCGGCAGGTACAGGAGTATGCGTGGTAAAAACACATTTCTTTTTAACCTTGTCCAGAACATCCTCAGTAATAACATCCGATTCTGTACTTTTAAGCTCTTCATTGATCAATTCTAAAGTTAAGAAACTTGCATGACCCTCATTCATATGAAACCGATCCAGTTTATCATATCCTGTATCACGAAGTATTCTAACTCCCCCCATCCCCAGTATAATCTCCTGACACAGACGGTAATGATCATCACCTCCATATAAATAATGGGTTAAGGTTCTGTCCCATTCTGTATTATCATGTAAGTCAGTATCCAACAGATACACCGGTACAGTAAAACCATCCGGTCCTTTGACATTATATTTCCAGGCTCGAATGAATACTTCTCTGTTTTCTATTGTCACTGATACTTTTTGTGAAAGTTCTTCTACATAATCTTCTATGTTCCAGTCCACCGGTTCTTCAGTCTGCCACCCTTTTTTATCAAGCTTCTGATAAAAATACCCTTTTCGATGCAGCAATGTGACTGCTACCATGGGCACCTTTAAATTTGCAGCAGAACGGATAGTATCACCTGCCAACACACCGAGCCCTCCGCTATAAGTCGGCATACCTTCTTCCAGAGCAATTTCCATTGAGAAATAGGCAATAGAACCATCTACTTCCATATTTATCCTCCTAACTGTTTTACTCTTTGTATGATTTTTTGATAAATAGCTTCATATTCCGGTACACGTACTGACCAATCATTATTTTTGATCATGTTATTTCTAATTAAATGTTGCCATTCATACTTTAACCTGCATTTTTCTAAAACATTTTTTCATAAATAAAATATTCATTTTTTTCTGTCTGATGATTTTTCTTTTAAAATAGATTTTATGCCATTTATGGGAATAATGACCCAATCCGGACGATTATTAAGTTCATACCCTATCTCGTAAATAATTTTATCCAGCAAAAAAACATCCAGCAGTATCTCAATGTGTTCTTTTTTCTCAGGAATCAAAGGAGCATCTGCAACCGTTTCCAGATAAGCCTGCAGGAACACACCGCTTATAAAACGATACCAGGGTTGAATCCACTGTTGCAGTAATTGAAATTCTTTTGAGCTGATAGTTGCTTTTTGAAAGAACTTATTATAAATCGCATAATGAAACGATCGGATCATGCCTGCTACATCCCGGAAACATGAATATTTTAATCTCCTTTCAGAAAGGGGTTTCATAGGCTCCCCTTCAAAATCAATAATGACAAAATCCTTTCCGGTAAAGAGAACCTGTCCAAGATGGTAATCTCCATGAATCCGGATCTTCAGTCCCGAAATCTTTCCTTTCATCAGTTTTTTATAACGATTCAGAATTTTTTGTCTGGATTTTAATATACTTTCTACTTCAACGCCTACATGATCAGGAAGATTTTTTAAATATTTTCTCAGATTCTCCAGACCAAGTACTGCTCGGCTTCGAAGTGCCTGATAAAGCGAACGCTGATAAAGTTTTGAGAATGGTTCTGGTGCAAAATCTGAATTTACAGTTAATTGTGAGAGTGATACATGCATTTCTCCTGTTCTTTTACCCAGGAGCCGGGCTTGTTCAAGAAAAGCTACACCCACAAGTTCCTGAATGAATTCCGGTATCTGAGTAATATCAACATCAACAACCGAAAATGATCCGATATCCAGATCATCTATATCCTTTTTTCTGGAAAAAACACGGTCAAAATACTGATCAACTGCATCCAAAGTTAAGGACCAGGCATCACCTTCATTATGTACAAACTCCTGAAGCAACCCTATCACTGTTGATTCCGATTTTCCGGAACAGTATTCCAGATTCCCTGCAAAAGCCGGAACATTATGAAAATATGCTCTCTCAGTTAAGTACTTCACTATTTCAGGATCCGGATTTTTTCCTCTCTCGATGCGTCGGTAATATTTTAGAAAAAAGTTTTCTCCGTAAAGAATAGATGAATTACTTTGTTCAGTTTGTATTACTTTTCCGGTTAATTGAGAATTATTTGTCTTTTTCCATTGTTTAATTGTTTTTCCTGGTCGTGCTGAAAGTTCACCATTGAAGCCTTTCAGTTTATATCTTTTAAAAAACAGTTGGAATATTTTGTTACGAAAAGCTTCATTGTATATAGCATCATAAAGAATGCCTTTCTGGTCCTTGGTGATAAGTCTGGTAATAACACTTTGGGGGAATTCTTCCATATACATTTTTGCATCTTCGAAAGGTAAGAAAGAAACCGGCATGGAATACCAGTCTGAAGGACCAGTGGTGTAGTCAATTTCTAAAAAAATTATATAAAATATTTCTTTATCAGAGGGGACAGGTATTCGCTCAATTATGGTGACTTTGCGGATATTACGTGCTTTTCCTCCGAACCATCGCCGACTGTTGAGATATCGTGGAAGTACATCTTTCTCCAGTTTTCTTTTTGCTTTTTTCCCAAAGATAGCTGACCACTTATCATTAATCATTACATCGGGAATTTTCTTATCTTTCTGTTCACTGGTTTTCTCTTCTTCTATTAAAAACCAGTAATGTCCATAAGAACCTAAAGTGATAAAATAAGGCTTTTCAGCAATAGGAGGAAACTGATTTTGACTGAATAATTCCCGGGGAACTGAACCGGCATATTCGGATAACTCCAGATCAACAAATTGAGTAACTCTTGAGAGGTTGATGACAACAAGAATTTTTTCATCCTTATACTGACGAATAAAGGCGAGTACTTTTGAATTTTCCGGAAAAAGAAATCTAAGCTTTCCTTTGCTGAAAGCAGGATAGTGTTTTCTCATGGCAATAACATGTTTCATCCACCATAATAATGAAGAAGTATTTCGTTCCTGATTTTCAACATTAAGAGCCTCAAAGTGATATTCAGGATCAAATATTACCGGCAGATAGAGCTTCTGGGGATTGGTACGGGAAAATCCGGCATTCCGGTCACTGCTCCATTGCATTGGTGTTCTTACACCGTCACGATCTCCCAGATAATAATTATCGCCCATACCAATTTCGTCACCATAGTAAATAATCGGAGTTCCCGGGAGTGAAAAAAGTATAATGTTCATCAGTTCAATTTTCTTACGGTCATTATCCAGCAAAGGAGCTAACCGGCGCCTGATTCCCAAATTGATCCTGGAACGGGGATCATCAGCATACACACGATACATATAATCTCTTTCCTCATCAGTAACCATTTCAAGAGTAAGTTCATCATGATTGCGTAAAAACATAGCCCATTGACATTTATCAGGTATCTGCGGTGTCTGTTCCAGAATATCAATAATTGGAAAACGGTCTTCCATCCTGAGGGCCATGAATAATCTGGGCATTACCGGAAAATGAAAAGCCATATGACATTCATCCCCTGATCCGAAATATTCAGCCGCATCTTCCGGCCATTGATTTGCTTCAGCTATAAGCATCCTGTCTTTATATTTCCTGTCAACATGTGTTCTCAGTTCCTTAAGTATACTGTGGGTTTCAGGAAGATTCTCACAGTTCGTCCCTTCCCGTTCAATAAGATAGGGAACAGCGTCCAAGCGCATACCGTCCACCCCCATAGAAAACCAGTAATCCATAATCCTTTTGATCTCTTTTATCACTCTGGGGTTATCATAATTCAAATCAGGCTGATGAGAATAAAATCTATGCCAGTAATACGCTTTAGCCTCCGGATCCCATGACCAGTTGGATGTTTCAAAATCCTGAAAAATGATACGTGTTTCCTGGTATTTATCCGGAGTATCACTCCAGACATAAAAATTTCGGAACACAGATCCAGGTTTTAATCTTCTGGCCCGCTTAAACCAAGGGTGCTGATCTGAGGTATGGTTTATTACAAGTTCTATAATAATTTTGATACCGCGTTTATGAGCTTCTTTTAAAAGTTTCCGGAAATTTCTTAAAGTGCCGTAATCAGCATTAACATTAAAATAATCTGAAATGTCATATCCATCGTCCTTAAGCGGTGAAGGATAAAAAGGAAGAAGCCATATAGCTGTTATGCCCAGACCTTCCAGGTAATCGAGTTTTTCGATAAGACCGCGTATATCTCCTATCCCGTCATCATTGCTGTCAAAAAAAGACTTGATGGGCAGTTCATATATAACTGCATCTTTATACCATAAAGGCTCATTTCCGGTATACATCCCACTAAATGGCATATGGATTATCCTTTATGCGATAATTATATATAATAATCAAAATCCTGCTCCTTTTTCAAGCGTTTTTGAATACGAAATATATGTGCCGGCAATTGCTGGGGATTGAGCTCAACATAATTGTACTCTCCCTGCCAGATATACTTTTTATCACTCAGCAGATCATGAACAAGATACGAATCTTTAGCCGGGATACCTAAAGAATCAACCGGAACCTGCACAAATCCGGATTGAGTATGAAACGGATCCAGATTTACAACCACAAGCATTATATTAGAAAGATCATCACTTGCTTTTTGGTAAGCGAGAACAGAATCATTGTCAATAGTATAGAATGTCAGATTCGATGTCATATGGAATGCTTTATTTTCCTGTCGTATCCGGTTAACTCTGGTAATTATATTTTTTATACTTTCAGGACTGCTGCGGTTCCAGTGTTTTATTTCATATTTTTCAGAATTCAGATATTCTTCTTTTCCGGAAACAGCATCATTGATACAAAGTTCAAATGCCGGACCGTATAGACCATAATTAGATGATAGTGTGGCAGCAAGCACTAGCCGGGTAATAAAAGCAGGTTTCCCTCCATACTGCAGAAATTCAGGCAGGATATCAGGTGTGTTGGGCCAGAAGTTAGGACGGAAATATTCTCTTACTTCAGATCGGGTTAATTCTGTCAGATATTCAGTCAGGTTGTACTTTGTGTTACGCCAGGTAAAATAGGTATAAGACTGAGAGAATCCTATCTTTGCCAGCTTGTACATGACTTTAGGACGGGTAAACGCCTCTGAAAGAAAAATCACATCAGGAAAGTCCTTTTTTACTTCACTGATAAGCCACTCCCAAAAAACAAACGGTTTTGTATGAGGATTATCCACTCTGAATATTTTTACTCCCTTTTCTATCCAGAAAAGAACAATACTTTTCAGTTCTTGCCAGAGTTCTTTCCAGTTTTCATTTTCAAAATAAATGGGTAATATATCCTCATATTTCTTGGGTGGATTCTCTGCATACTGCACTGTTCCGTCCGGTCTCCACCTGAACCACTCCGGATGTTCAGTTACATAAGGATGATCAGGAGAACATTGAAATGCCAGATCCAGTGCAATCTCCATCCCGAAATTCTGAATCTTTTCTACTAACTGGATAAAATCTTCAACATTACCGAGTTCTGGATGAATGGATTTATGTCCCCCTTCATTGGATCCGATTGCCCAGGGACTACCCGGGTCGCCCGCTTCGGCTTGAGGAGTATTATTCTTTCCCTTACGGTGAGTTTCACCTATGGGATGAATAGGAGGAAAGTAAATGACATTGAATCCCATTTCTTTGAGAACCGGCAGAAGACGCTCACAATCTTTAAAGGTTCCGTGCTGTTCCGGCTTCTTGCTGGTGGAGCGCGGAAACATCTCATACCAGGCGCTGAACTGTGCTAATGGCCGATTAACAGAAATTTCTAATTCTTTATCATAAGTGCATAACACATTTTTATCAGGATGATTTCGAATGATATCAGAAACTGCGGCATCCAGAGCAACAGCAACAGCCTGAGCAGTACTGCCTGCCTTGTTAATCGTATCTATCCATTCGTTCAGTTTCTTTTTATCTTCAGGAGACACACGTTTTTTGACTTTTTTTACCTCTTCTATCCCCATTCGGAGATCAACTGAGATATTCTGGCCTGCCTGAAATTTCTTATTAAGATCATCCTGCCAGGTTGCAAAATGATCAACCCATGCAATAATAGTGTAATAATATGTTCCTATTGTTTTTACTTTAAATTCAGCTTCCCAGCGGTCATTGACCAGATACCGCAGTGGTACCCTTTTCCACTGTTTTGTATCAGATGACCGGTACATGAGATCTGCAGCAATGCTGTCATGTCCGTCCGCAAAAATATCCGCCCGGACAATAACTTTCTCACCAGTTACCCGTTTAATGGGATATTTTCCTCCATTGATCTCTGGTGAAACATGTTCTATTATAACTCTTTTTTTTCCCTTATCATTCATAAAATTCTCTCTAATATTGCTTCACTGTAATATATTTTATTGCTCAGTACTATGGGAAATACAAACCACAATGCTTTTTGGATTAGTCAGATAATGATCAGAAGTAACTTCTGGTCGCCTTGCTTCTTCTGACAGAAAATCCTTACCATTGTTTAAACTTGTATCCACCACCCTGTTCCATTGTAATCCCTTGTGCTGGGGAAGTTTTATTTTATGGGTTTTGTGTTCACTATTGAGGATTATAAACAAATGATAATCCTGCAGAGAAGCTGAATCCTCACTTCCGTCAAGTTGAAAACTTAAAACTTTTTGATCAGGATTATCCCAGAGTGGTGGTTTCAGATTATGTCCGAACCAGGCAATATCAGGAACACTATTGCCGTTCTTGTCTTTGCCGATTAAAAAGGTATCACTTTGCAAAACAGGATATTTTTTCCGAAAAGCAATTACTTTACGGCAAAATTCCAATATATCCCTGTTTTTCTCTACAAAATCCCAGTTAAACCAGCTGATCTCATTATCCTGACAGTAGGCATTATTATTACCTTTTTGTGTACGCATGAATTCATCACCCCCAAGCAACATTGGGGTTCCTAAAGAGAAAAACAGACAGCAAAGAGCATTCTTTACCATTTGTTTACGCAGCTCCAGGATTTTTATATCATCTGTTTCTCCTTCTGTACCACAGTTCCAGGAATAACTCTCATGAGGTCCGTCTTTATTGTTACTGAAATTTGCCTCATTGTGCCGTGAATTGAAGCTGAAAAGATCATGCAAGGTAAATCCATCGTGACAGGTAACAAAATTAATACTGTTACAGGGTGCCCGGCTGTCATTATACAGATCTTCAGATCCTGTCAGCCTCCAGCCTAAATCCTGTATTTGTCCCGGATCTCCTCTGAGAAATCTTCGTACCGTATTCCGGAATTTGCCGTTCCACTCTGACCACCCGTTGGGGAAATTCCCCTGCTGATTTGTAGTCAGATCCCACGGTTCAGCTATCAATTTTACTTTACTCAACACAGGATCTTTTACCAATTTTTTAAAAAACTCTGCATCTTTTTGAAAAGTATTTTGTTTACGGCCCAGTACAGTAGCCAGATCAAACCGGAATCCGTCAACATGCATAACCTCCACCCAGTAACGGAGAGAATCAAGAACCAACTGCAGGAATTGAGGATGTTCAATATTCATAGTATTGCCGGTTCCGGTATCATCCTGATAATACCGATACGGCTGATTGGATTTTCCTGTTAATCTGTAGTAAGTTGGATTATCTATTCCTCTGAAACATAGTGTCGGCCCGAGTTCGGTTCCTTCACCTGAATGATTATATACTACGTCAAGTATCACTTCTATCCCGGCTTTATGAAGCTCCCGCACTAATGTTTTGAATTCATTTACCTGGCATCCGGAACTGTGCTGGGTACTGTAGGATGACTCCGGAGCAAAAAATCCTATAGTATTATATCCCCAGTAATCCTTTAATCCATTTTTGACCAGAAAATCTCGTGAAAATTTTTCCTGAACAGGGAGAAGCTCAACACAATTAATGCCAAGTTCTTTCAGATAAGGGATTTTCTCAATAAATCCCAAATAGGTACCCGGATTTTTTACTCCTGAACTATGATGTGCTGTAAAACCTTTAACATGAGTTTCATATATAATAAGCTCATTCATAGGTATATGTAAAAATTTATCTCCCCTCCAGTCAAAAGTATCATCCATCACAATTGATTTTGGTACAATGTGACTATTTTCCCGCTTATCCATAATTAAATCTTTGTCCGAAGCATTAACATCATAACCGAATATTAAATTTTCCTGATGTTTGACTTTCCCGGTTACTGCTTTGGCATAGGGATCGATGAGCAGTTTAAAGGGATTAAATCTCAGACCTTCCGCCGGATTATATTCCCCCTTTACTTTATACCCGTAAAGCTGTCCCGGCTCTATACCGTGAACAAATGCATGCCAGACATTATCAGTACGATTCTCCAGGGGAATTATATCCGTTGGTTCACCGTCCGATTTTTCAAAAAGCAGAAGATAGACTGCTTCAGCATGCTGGGAAAAAAGAGCAAAATTAACCCCTTCTTTCTCCAGAGAAGCACCCTGAGGATATGCTTTACCTGAGGTTATTTTTTTATCTGTCCGATAATCCAGTTTCATTTGTTTCTGGTTTTCCTGTGAGTATCAAGTGTGTTTTTCTTAACTTCCTGTAATAATTTTTCCACCTTATACTCGGTATTCTTCTCAGCTTTTTGTAATACTTCAATAGCTGCATATCGACTTACAATAAGATTCTCTGTCTCTGAGAGTGATATATCTGTATCAGCTGCACCATCAATTATTGCTATAACAAGCATCCAATATAACAGTTCCTTATACCTCTCCTTTTGAAACCACAGAACGCCCTGATACCGGTTGATGCCTAAAAATTGCTGTACATCATTGTCATTAAGCAGATCTTCCAGTATGTAATACGGGTTCAGGGATTTTGATTGGTGTGGCTCAAACCATTGCTGATGAGTAGTGAGTATTTTAATAATCTGAATCAACTTTTGTGAATTAGTTTTATCCGTTCCGAGATTTTCCACTGCTTCAGATATTACTTTTCCCAGCCTCCATTCATCAATCCAGGCACGGCTCTGCTCTTTATATGATTTCACCTCTGCAATCTTCCCGATTGCATGGATAAATACCCAGCTGATAATACAGGACCAATACTGAGGACTGTCAGCCAGAAATTTCCCCATACGTTTCAGTATTGTCTTACTTTTAGTTTTTTTAACCTGATTCTTTAATGCTGGAATCTGTAACACTGATAACAATGTATATCTGATTTCACGTTCCACCCTACTTTCATCACCGTTACCACCGATTACTTTTTTTATTTCTTTTAATAAAACCAGAATTTTTACAGACAGTTCATCTATTAGCTCCGGATCAGGCTGCCTCTCAGCCTGATGGGTACGGGCCCGGAGAAGAGTTTGAAAAATATCAGCATTGATCAGCTCTCTGAAGAGGTCATGAATCGGCTTAAAAAATAATTCTTGAGATGCCTCTTCTATACTGGGAACTCCCCGACCATTCAAAAAATCTGTAATCTGACGGTATCTCTCTCCTATGTCATCCTGAACTTCTCTGAAATCAAGAAAAACATGATATTTAAAAGCATCAAGTTCAATATATATACCTTTATCATATAATTCCTGATTATTTCGAATATACTCTAATCCGGATATATGATCACAAAAAATAGTAAAAGTTGTATTATTATTCTGCAGATCCAGTCCTTCTCCAATATTTTTTTGGATAATTGTACGCTCATCACTACTGTCAGTTTTCACAGAGTAACCAACCGATGTACGAATCCATCCGCTGGTACGGGCAAATGTATTGTGATATACAACTAATGCCCGTTTATCCTGAAATCTGTTGGAATAGACAAAAACATTTTCATCCACCTGTCCTTCTGCTGAGAAAAAATCATAAAGCAGAAAATTTTCTACTTCCGAAAAAATATATCTGCGCCGCAGTAGAGGAAATATTTCCCGGTCATGCCGATCTATAAGCTGGGTATCAGGCTGCTCTTTCCAGTAGGAACGACGGAATTCCATACCGTACTTTTCCGTAAAGCCTTCCACCTGTCCGTGCCCGAACATAGGAAGTCCGGGAAGCGTTACCATCATTATGCAGACCCCAAAATATTTATCATCCTTGCCGAACTGGGCAACAGCGGTCTCTTCATCAGGATTATTCATAAAATTGACAAACCGTTTGAGAATCTCGGGATTGAACTCAAGAGTATTTTTCATAACAGTCCGGTATTTTGCATTTTCTTCCTGCTTAAGCATGTTCATAAAAGCACTGTTATATACCCGGTGCATACCCAGAGTCCGGACAAAATATCCCTCCAGCATCCAGAAGGCTTCGGCAAGAAGCAGGGTATCAGGTGCTTCTGCTGCAATGCGGTCAACAACTTCACGCCAGAATTCCTTTGGCATGTGCTGATCTATCTGTTCGCGTGTCATACCATGGCCAGCTCTGGAGGGAATAGCACCCCCAGTTCCGGGCTCCGGAAACCATAACCGCTGGATATGCTTTTTGACCAGGGTCATAGCCGCATCAAATCTGATAACAGGAAATTTTCGGGCGACATGAAGAATGGTCTGAATTACCGCTTCCCGCGCCTCGGGATTTAAAAAATTTATCTGGGCAGTGTCATTCCAGGGCATGCTGGTCCCGTCATTGCCATGATACATATATCTTTCTCTGTTTGTCCGGAAATCTACATGCTTGAAGACTACAGCAGCATCAGTACGGTCATAATAATGATCTTCCAGAAAAATACCGGTATGTTCATCCCAGGAAAGGTTCGGCCCATTAAATGTGTAAGAAGGATAGGGACAATGGTCGAGTGATAAAAACCAGTCTGGATGCTCGATCACCCATTTTCCGTCAATACCAATATGGTTGGGCACCATATCACCAGCTATCCGGATGCCTCGTTTCCAGGCCCGATTTTTCAGATCCTGAAAGGCATTCTCTCCGCCCAGATCAGAGGCTATCACATAATCAAAAAGAGAATAAGCTGACGCTTCTGCTTCCGGATTACCGCACAATCGCTTGATTCGCTTGGAAGCTTTACTTCGTTCCCACAGTCCGATGAGCCATAAAGCAGTAAATCCCCGCCGGGCCAGGGTATCAAGTTCCTTATCTGGTATTTGATCCAAACGTTTTATTTCATATTGATATTGTTGTGAAAGCTGATCCAGCCACACGTATGCATTCTTCGCCAGCATCACAACCTGAGGCATCCAGTCCAGATCTTTACTGAAACGTTCAGGTTCTTCTTCTGATTCTCCGAACTCATAAACCTGAGCTGGTCCTGGCCCTGTAAGACCTTGTTTTTGTTCTTCTTGTATTAAATCAAGACTGTTCAGAAGTCTGTAGACATAATTGCCCAGCAGATACCCCCAGTGCTCACGTATATAATTTAGCTGGCCGCTCAGAGAATGAGGTTCTGCAACAGCCGGACTTCGCAAAAAATCAATGAGATTTTCTTTCTTCGGACCGAATCCGGGCTGATTTTTACAGAATTCATGCAGAGAAGTAACTATCTGTTTGTACTCTGTAAATTTTTCCAGAGAGGCATCATCAAATAATTCCAGATAAGGAGAAAAAGCAGAATTCATATTGGCGAGCCACAGCATCAGCATTTCTTCAAGTGCAATATGCCGGTTCGGTACACCATTTGTTTCTTCCCGAAGATATTTTTTCGACGTGATATCGCCGCGGTATACAGTAACAGGAGGAAATTCCTCCACAAACTGAAGTAAAGCTGTTTCTACTTTCTTTTTGCCGATTTTTTTATACAACCATTCAAGTGATTCTTTCATTAAAGACTGATTCTTTTGCTCGCGGTAAAGACCTGTGATAAAATGCAATATTTCATCGATAAGCCCCATAGCATTCACATCTCCTGCCTTTACCGCTTTTTCCGGATATCTTATGAGGTCACGCTTCTGGTTCATTTTCTGAACAAACTGTCTTACAGCATGAAAATTAGCGAAAATGACATTCCCGCTGATAGAAAACAGGATTTCATCAAATGTATAAAAATCCCGGGATTTTTTTGATATTAAAAATTCCATTAATAATTCATTTTTTTGTTCAATATCATATTATACATGTTAATTTAAAATAATGAATATCTGATAGATATCCAAATGTATAGCACTAATTATGGAAATTTTTGTATGTTTCTTTAAATTAAGGTATATTTATAATAAAATTATAACATTTAATTTTTTATATACACTGTACAACTTACGATGAAGTGGTATAGCCAATAACCTCAATAATATCCATTCAATGATATTAATATTTTTTAAAATTTTCTCATTAGGCTTTCTCTGCTTGATCCTGATAAATAAATTTTTAAAGGTTATTCGAATAAATCTCTTAAACGAATATGAAGAATAATACAGCCTCACCAGATTTCTTAAAAATTCTTTTGTTGTTATTTTTGTCGGATATACCCAATGCAGAAAATCAAAATAATCATATCCTAAGTTTATCTTATCTTTGAATTTTTCATATAATTGAGTACCTGGCAAGGGAGTAAGTACAACAAAGCGAGGGTTTATAAGGTTATATTTCTCTATATATTGTAATATAATATCAAAATCCTTTTTTTAATATGGATCTATTATAAAATATGATGAAAAAAATATTCCTAAATCATTCAAAATTTCTACTGCTTTCTGATTCGACTCTACATTATTTTTCTTATTGTAAATCGCTAACGAATGATCATCAGTAGCTTCGAATCCTATGGTGAGATTATCCAATACAATTTCTTTCCAATGTTTGAACAGTACCTACTATTTCGTCCCTAAAGGAACTTTATTCATAGTTTAATCATTTTTTACTACAAATATGAGGTTGACTAAAAAATAGAAAAAAACCCACAGAGTTCACAGAACAAGAAATGAGAACACAGAGGATAATATATTATTTTTATTTATTTTATAAAATCTAAATATTTCTCTGTGTACTCTGTGGTTTCATAATTTCAGAACTTATTGAACAGCCCCATTCAATTTCTATATTTAAGCATTATGCAATCTGAAACAGAAATATTAGTTTTAAAAATATCCTAATCGAATGAAACTACACATAATTAGTGCAAATTATCATCTAATTTTTAAATATCGTTATCTAGTAAATTCTGTCCCTTTAGGGACAGAATATTTATAGCTAATTCACCTCCTAAAAAATTCCAGTCCCATCAGGGACGAAATATTATTCTTTAATATCCTTTAAAATATAACGCTCATTGAATTCAACATTAAATCTTTTTAGTAATTGTAAATATTCTTCCCGAAATGTTTTCTTTTTGTGATGCTCCTCCTGATTAATTATATATTTCACAACATCATCAATTTGAGAATGCGAATAAGAAAATGCCCCATACCCTGCCTGCCAGGAAAATTTCACTCTGACAAATCCTTTATCATTAATCCATTTTGATGAATTACCCTTTATATCCTGTAATAAATCAGGAATTAACTGATGTGGTTTATATCCAACAAAAACATGAACATGATTAGGCATACCATTGATAGCAATTAATTTATGTTTATTATTCTGGATAATACCAGTAATGTATTTATATAACTCATCTTTCCATCTCGGTTTTATTAATGAATATCTATTCTTCACTGCGAACACAAATTGCAGATAAATCTGGGTGTATGTATTAGCCATATCTTTCCTTTCATTTTTATATTTCGTCCCTAAAGGGACTTTATTGTTTCTGATCATTCATTACTATAAATATTTTATCCCTAAAGGGATAAAAATTCGTACAATAATTAACTTGTAAAATTTAATAAAATTAAAACAGTCTCCCTCATTTCTGTCCCTTTAGGGACAGAATATTTATAGCAAATCATTCTCCTACAAAAAACCAGTCCCGTCAGGGACGAAATATTGGTGACCATCCATGTCTTAATATAAATTCTATAATAATTTTATAAAAAATTCCTTTGAAACAGAAAAAAACTAAATACCCAACTCATCCCTGAGAAACTTACCTGTGTAAGACTGCTTGCTCCGGACAATCTGCTCCGGGGTTCCTTGTGCCACTACTGTACCTCCGTCATCCCCGCCCTCAGGTCCCAGATCAATAATCCAGTCTGCGGTTTTGATAACATCCGGATTATGTTCAATCACTATGACACTGTTCCCCTTATCAACCAGCCGGTTGAGTACTGCGAGCAGCATTTTAATATCCTCAAAATGGAGTCCGGTGGTAGGCTCATCCAGAATATATAATGTTTTTCCGGTTGCTCTTTTGGAAAGTTCAGTGGATAATTTTACCCGCTGTGCTTCACCTCCGGAAAGAGTAGTGGCAGGCTGCCCTAAGTGGATGTATCCCAGACCGACATTATATAACGTATCAAGTTTTTGTTTGATGGATGGAATACGGTCAAAAAATTCCAGAGCTTCCTCCACTGTCATATTCAGAACATCAGCAATTGATTTACCCCGGTACTTGACTTCCAGCGTTTCCTTATTATAACGCTTCCCTTTGCATATCTCACAGGTTACATACACATCCGGAAGAAAATGCATTTCAATTTTTTTTACACCGTCACCCTTACAGGCCTCACATCTTCCTCCTTCCACATTGAAACTGAACCTGCCGGGCTGATAACCTCTGATTTTTGCCTCAGGAAGGCTGGAAAATAATTTCCTTATATGGGTAAAAACACCTGTATAGGTAGCCGGATTGGATCGGGGAGTACGTCCGATAGGTGACTGATCTATATCAATAACTTTATCTATATGTTGTATACCCTGTATATCCCGGTAAGGCAAATGTTTAGCACTACTGCGGTAAAATTTTCTCAGTAAAACTGGATACAAGGTTTCATTGATAAGAGATGATTTCCCTGAACCGGAAACTCCGGTTATACAGATAAAAAGACCCAGTGGAAGTGGGACATCTATGGATTTTAAATTATTACCGGCAGCACCATATATGGTTAATTTTTTTGAACTTTTTTTTCTCCTTTTTTCCGGGACAGGAATAAAACGTTTACCTGACAGGTACTCTCCGGTTATGGAACCCTTTGCTTTTTTAATACTGTCCGGACTTCCCTGAGCAACCAACTCTCCTCCGTGCTTACCTGCTCCAGGTCCAAGGTCAACCACAAAATCAGCGGATTCAATAGTCTGCTTATCATGTTCCACCACCACCACGCTGTTGCCCAGATCCCGGAGTGCAGTGAGCGTTTCGATCAAACGGTTGTTATCCCTCTGATGCAGTCCTATGGAGGGTTCATCCAGGATATAGAGTACTCCTACTAATTGAGATCCTATCTGTGTGGCTAACCGTATCCTCTGAGCTTCCCCTCCGGAAAGAGTTCCCGATTTACGTTCCAGAGTAAGATAATCCAGACCCACATTGGATAAAAAGCTGAGTCGTTCCTTGATCTCCTTTAGAATCTGTCTGGCAATAAAGGTCTGCCGCTTATCAAGATCAATATTTTGAAAAAATTTTCCTGCTTGTTTTATGGACATAGAATTAATATCATAAATGGATTTATCATTAACCTTAACCGCAAGACTTTCTTTTTTTAGTCTGCCGCCTCCGCATTCCGGACAGGGTTGAACATTCATAAGTTTTTCAATCCAGTTTCTGATACCCTGGGATGTAGTCTGATGATATCTGCGCTCCAGATTATTGATCACTCCCTCAAACTGATTTACAAAAACTCCCTCTACTTTGCTGTTTGTGGATGTATACTTGAATCGGAACTCTTTATCCCCTGCACCATACAGAATAATATGTTTCTGTTCTTCAGTAAGATCTTTAAAAGGAGTATTCAGAGAAAAACCAAACTCTTTGGCAATGGTTTTCAATCTGCTGAAATACCATCCTTTTCTGGATTGTCCCCAGGCAACTATTGCTCCTTCGTTTATACTTTTATCCGGATCCGGCACCACAAGTTCAGGATCAACTTTCATAATAGAGCCAATACCATTACAAACAGGACAAGCACCATAAGGAGAGTTAAACGAGAACATCCGGGGAGAAGGTTCTTCATAACTTATAGAGCAGTGGACACAGGCATAATGAGCTGAATATAACCGTTCCTCTCCGTCCACGATATCCACAACAACTACTCCGGAGGAAAGCTGTAACGCTGTTTCAACTGAATCTGTCAGTCTGGTATAAATTGAATCATTTAAGACCAACCGGTCAACAACAACTTCTATATCATGTTTTATGTTTTTCTTCAGTTTTTTTATTTCATCGATTTTATAGATGGTGCCGTCAACTCTTACCCGAACAAAACCTTCCCGACTTATCTGCTCAAAAACTTCTCTGTATTCCCCTTTTCTGCCCCGGACCAGAGGAGCCAGAATTCTTATACGGGTATCTTTCTTAAGTTTAAGAATGGAGTCAATGATCTGTTCCACCGTCTGCTTTTCGATTCTTCTGCCGCAATTATAACAGTATGGAACACCAATACGGGCAAATAAAAGTCTGAGGTAGTCATATATTTCTGTTACCGTACCGACAGTTGATCTCGGATTCTTTGAGGAAGTTCTCTGTTCTATGGATATGGCCGGAGAGAGTCCTTCTATGGAATCAACATCCGGTTTCTCCATGACTCCCAGAAACTGTCTGGCATACGCTGATAAAGACTCTACATATCTGCGCTGTCCTTCAGCATAAATAGTATCAAAGGCAAGTGAGGACTTACCTGAACCTGACAAACCGGTTATAACTATCAGTTTATTTCGGGGAATAGAGAGATCAATATTTTTTAGGTTATGCTCCCGTGCTCCCCGGATAATTAAATTATTATTTTTTTCCATTCTTTTTATTAAATTAAGTTGCTTTTTACCTTATTTTATGTTAAAATAGAAAAAATTACGTAATATTCAAAATTAAATTCAGGAGGATCTGCCATGAAAAGAATACTGTGGTGCTTTATAATTATTTTGTTATTTTCTGTTTTACCAGTAAAAGCTCAGACAACCACGACTGATACAGTTAAGGTTGACTCAACCATGATCGATTCCACGATAGTTGACTCAAGCCAGGTTGAATCTATGGAAACTGAGCCTGTACCTGTTGACTCTGTACAATACTTTATGAATTTAGCTGACGAATTTGCAGAAAAATGGGATCACGAAAATGCCATTAAATATTATCTAAAAGTTTTGGAATATGATTCAACCAATTATCGAGCACACTGGAAATTAGGTGATGAATATACTGAGAAGGCAAACAATCTTCCGGAAGATCAGGAGGATGAAAAAGAAGACTTGTTTGAAAAGGCACGCCTTTATGCTGAAAAAGCCATTGAAATAAATCCGGATGGTTTTGAGGGGCACGTAAAACTTTCTACAGCTTTGGGCAGACTGGCACTGTTCCGGGGCGGTAAAGAAAAGGTAAAACTAAGTAAAAAAGTCAAAGAGGAAGCCGAAAAAGCTCTGGAACTGAATCCGGAATCAAATATTGCTAATCATATTTTAGGCGCCTGGCAGCAGAATGTAGCTAATCTGAGCGGTTTCCTGAAGTTTTTTGCCAAGGTCTTTTTTGGAGAAAAACTGGTAGGTTCCAATGAAGAAGCCGTAAAATACTTCAAGCGAGCTATTGAACTTGATCCTAATTATATTGAACATTACCTCGAACTTGCCAAAACCTATGAATATATGGATAAAGATGAACTGCAAAAAGAAGCTTTACAAAAAGTTTTGGAATTACCGGCAACAGAAGAAGATGATCCCAAATTAAAAGAAGAAGCTAAAGAAATGCTGGAGGATTTGAAATAAAGAGGTATAAAAATTTTCTATACTAATACAGTTGTAATTTAATAACCAAAGTTGTTCAAAAAAATAACCACAGAATACACAGAGTAATCAATGAAAACACAGGAGACAATATTATATATTTTATAATTTTCTGTTTTTCACTGTGTACTCTGTGGTTTTATTGTTTTTGCTCTTTTAGATAATTCCAGCAAAAATCATATTATTAAAATTTGATTAAAGCCCAAGAGGTATCTCATGCTGTGCATAAATAGCAAACAGATGCATTCTGTCGTTTCCTATGGAGAGATCATAGATAAAATCGAAGAAGCCTTCAGAATTCAGCAAAACGGACATTTCTCTATGCCTGACCGCATACATGCAGATTATAAAGGAAACACGTTACTGCTTATGCCCTGTTTCACCCCTGCTGCCATGGGAACTAAAATGGTTTCCCTTTTCCCGAAAAATGTTAACAAAGGTCTTCCCCGACTCTATGGTGAAATGATACTGAATGATGCTGAAACCGGAGAGCCTCTGGCTCTGATGAACGGTGCTGAATTAACTGCCATCCGTACTGGTGCTGTAGGAGGTGTAGGAGTAAAATATACCACTCCTGCTGACATCTCTGTTCTGGGAATTATCGGAACTGGTATCCAGGGAATCTCTCAGGCTGTATATACGACTATGATCAGACCTATAAAAAAAATAGTCATCTTTGACCGGGACCAGAAAAGCATGGAACAATTCGAAAAGAACTACTCAGAAAAATTCCCAGAAATTCCTGTTAAAAAAGCAGACAGTGCAGAAAATTTAGCAGAAATATCTGAAGTCATCATAACTGCAACCAATTCCCTCACTCCGGTATTACCTGATGTCAAAGATCTGCTTAAAGGAAAACATATTATTGGCATCGGCTCCTATAAACCGGATATGCGGGAATTTCCGGAAGCACTTTTTAAACTGACCCAAACAATTTTTATAGATACTGAACTGGCAAAAAAAGAATCCGGGGATCTTACTGTTCCATTACAAAAAGGATGGATGGATGAAAAACAGGTGGTTCCTCTGGGGAAACTGGTAACTGGAGAGGTAAACATTGATCACAGCAGTCAAACAACCTTGTTCAAATCCGTGGGCATGGCCCTGTTTGACCTCCTGACTGCAGATTACATTTATAAGAAAGCAAAACAGAAAAAAATCGGGACTGAGGTTGATTTGTAAATTAAAAAATCCTGTTAATCCTGTTAATCTTGTCTGATAATAAAATGAAGAAATAAACCACGAAGTTCACGAAGACCACAAAGGGAAAAGATTAAAGATAAAAGATAAAACATAAATCTTCGTGTACTTCGTGTCCTTCGTGGTAAAATAAAAAATTTAAAGAAAATGAAAAATAAGTGGAAAATACCAAAAAACTGGGAAAAAATCACAACTATAGAAGCCCATACTGCTGGAGAACCGCTGAGAATTATAACCAGCAGTATACCGGATATCCCTGGTAAAACTATTCTGGGAAAAAGACGATACGCCCGGAAACATCTGGATCATATCAGAACCGGACTGATGTGGGAGCCCCGGGGTCATGCAGACATGTATGGTGCCATACTGACTGAACCCGTAACTCTGGACGGGGATCTGGGAGTTCTTTTTTTACATAATGAAGGATTCAGCACCATGTGCGGTCACGGCATCATTGCCCTGACCAAAGTAGTACTGGATACAGGGATGATCTCTAAAACTGGTAATGACCCTGTTCTGAAAATTGATACCCCAGCAGGAAGAATCACTGCCACTGGTCATCGGGGAAAAGGCATAATACAAAAAGTATCGTTTCTTAATGTACCCTCTTTTGTCTACCAAAGTGACCTGAAAGTGGAAGTTCCAGATCTGGGTCAAGTGAAATATGACATTGCCTTTGGAGGTGCATTTTATGCTTTTTGCAATGCGGGAGATCTGGGATTGAAATTAACTCCGGAAAACCATGATACTCTGATAAAAATAGGTAAAAAGATCAAAAAAGCTGTTATGGACAGCATTTCTATTATCCATCCTCTGGAAAAAGAACTGGGATTTCTCTACGGAACAATTTTTACCGGAGCTCCTGAAAACACATCTCATCACAGCCGCAATGTCTGCATTTTTGCTGAAGGAGAAGTAGACCGTTCTCCAACCGGGACAGGAGTGAGTGCAAGGGCTGCCATCCATTATAACTGTAAGGAATTAAATAGAGGTCAGACCATCTCTATTGAGAGTATTCTGGGAACTACAATGGATGTAAAGATTACTGATATAACTAAAGTTGGACCATACCAGGCAGTTATTCCGGAAGTATCAGGAACCGCCCATATCACAGGTAAAAACGAATTCTATTTTGATCCTGATGATCCTCTGAAAAAGGGATTTATTTTTCGATAGATTAATAATATTTTTGACAGGATCTACAGGATTAATAGGTTATAGGAAAATAATCCGGTAAATCCTGTTAATCTTGTCTGATAATAAAATGAAGAAATAAACCACGAAGACCACGAAGAAAGTTTTATATTAATAAAAAAGAAAAAAAATTTATATTTCTTCGTGTACTTCGCGTTCTTCGTGGTAAAATAAAAATGAATATAGTAAAATGAAAAATTTAAAAGGAGCAACCATGCATAAGCAAAAATTTTTATTTATAACAATTCTGCTGGTATCCCCCCTTTTTTCAGTAATTGCAGACTGTACGGATATCGTGGTGGGTAAAAAAGCATCCAAAGACGGTTCTGTAATTACCTCACATACCGGCTGCTGTGATGAATGCCGGGTACATGTAGTTCCTGGAAAGACATTTCCGCAAGGTGCCAGAGCTCCGGTATACTATGGATTGCAGGATGTTAGAAAACCATTGCGACAATACGGAGAGATCATTGGCTATATCCCCCAGGTCCGAAAAACCTATACCTACTTTCATTCCGGATATTCTCATATGAATGAACATCAGCTTGCCATCGGGGAAAGCACCACCAGCCAGAGAAAGGAACTGCATGTTAACCGGGAGACCGGAAAACAGATAATGACCGTAGAACAGGCTATGGTGTTTGCCCTGCAGCGTTGCACAAAAGCCCGTGATGCTGTGGATCTGATCACTTCTTTAATGGAGAAGTACGGATTTCTGCCCTCCTGTGTGGATGAATCAGAAACGCTCTGTATTGCTGATCCGGAAGAAGCCTGGGTGCTGGAGATGGTTAGTGTAGGAACGGACTGGAAACCGGACGGAGACGAACTGGGGGTGATCTGGGCTGCGCAGCGGGTTCCTGATGACCATGTGACCATTGTTCCTAACTGGAGTATTATTCAGGAAATTGATCTAAACAAACCGGATGAGTTTTTGGCTTCTGAAAATTACCAGCAAGTTGCAATTGATTATGGATGGTATGACCCGGAAAGTGGTAAGCCTTTTAACTGGCAGAAAGCTTACAGTCCGGTAGCCAGGGAATGGGCTGTCAGTCGTTTATGGCTGTTTTACTCCATCTTTGCTCCAAATTTCAAAAACTGGCCAGATAAAAAAATCACCTATCCCTACAAAGGCTATGATGCCTATCATCAGTATCTTGAAGATATCAGTTTTTATCCCTTTTCCGTAAAACCGGAAAAAAAGCTTTCTGTAAAGGATGTCATTGCCTTCCAGAGATCTGTGTATGAAGGTACTATTTATGACATGACCATGGATTTTGACTGGTTTGTACCGGACGGCAAAGGAGGAATGGAAAAGAGTCCTCTGGCAACCCCTTTTCCTACCCGGGATATGCGGGAACTGCTGGATATTACTTACCGGCGCATGGTTTCCCGAGGAGGATACGGCATGGTAGCCCAGCTCCGAAGCTGGCTCCCGGATGCTGTGGGCGGAGTGTACTGGTTCTATGTGGATAATCAGCATATCAGTACCTATGTACCTATCTAT